>Ga0233426_10004281_pt1 | contig 10772 bp, 4 predicted proteins | sample SI_118_April2016_6_FD_179875 | JGI IMG/M metagenome (GOLD analysis project Ga0233426, IMG submission 179875) | Seawater microbial communities from Saanich Inlet, British Columbia, Canada - SI_118_April2016_10_MG | ecosystem: Environmental > Aquatic > Marine > Inlet | place: Canada: British... | reverse complement strand
CGGCGATGAATTTCACCTTTAGCACTGATCACTGATTCAGAATCTTTGGTTACTTTGCGTAATGAGTTCACTTCGGTGTGATACATGGTCGTCGCTGTCGCCATCGGAGACGGGTAGAAATTTTGTACTTGGTCGAGTTTAAATTTGTTTTCTTTTAACCAAATAGCCAGTTCCAACATATCTTCATCACTCGTACCTGGGTGTGACGCAATAAAATAAGGGATGAGGTATTGTTCTTTACCTGCTTCTTTGGAGAACTTATCAAATAACTCTTTGAACTGATAATAGCTGCCCATACCTGGTTTCATCATTTTAGTTAATGGACCATCTTCAGTATGTTCTGGGGCGATTTTTAAATAGCCTCCGACATGATATTTAGCTAATTCTTTGACGTATTCAGGATCTTCTACGGCCAAGTCATAACGGACACCAGAGGCGATTAAGATTTTTTTAATACCAGGTAAATCACGGGCTTTACGATACAAGTCAATGGTCGGTTTATGATCCGTATCCATGTGCGCACAAATGCTTGGATAAACACATGATGGACGACGACAGGTCGCTTCTGCTTTGGGGCTTTTACAACGCAAGCGATACATATTTGCCGTAGGGCCACCTAAATCAGAGATGACGCCGGTGAAGCCTGGAACCGTATCTCGAATTTCTTCAATTTCGCGTAAAATGGATTTTTCAGAACGGCTTTGAATGATGCGTCCTTCATGTTCGGTAATACTACAGAAGGTACAGCCACCAAAACAGCCACGCATGATATTGACACTGAATTTAATCATGTCATACGCTGGGATTTTATTTTCACCATAAACAGGGTGAGGGATACGTTGATAAGGTAAACCAAATACCGCGTCCATTTCTTCGGTCTCTAATGGCATCGCTGGCGGATTTAGCCAAATGTGGCGATCACCGTGACGTTGCATTAACGCTCGAGCACAACCTGGATTGGTTTCTTGATGAAAAATACGACTGGTATGGGCATACAGCATCTTATTATCGCGGACTGTTTCATATGCCGGTAATTTGATGTAAACCTTTTCCCAAGGTTTGCGTTTTTCAATGGTTTGCGGCTGAATGCTAATGACTTGTTCGGTTTTAGTGACATCGTTTTTGGGATCAACTTTTTCAACATCACTAGGACAATCCGGCTCCATGATATAAGGGGAGGGAATGGGATCAATTTTGCCAAGTTTTTCTAAAGAAGTGGAATCCACACCTTGCCATTCTGGTAAGGCTTCTTTGACGATGATTGCAGTGCCACGGACATCAATGATGTCTTTGATGTTTTCACCAGCTGCGAGTCTATGAGTGACTTCGATTAGCGGACGTTCGGCATTACCAAACATCAATAAATCTGCTTTAGAATCAAATAAGACCGAGCGGCGGATTTTTTCAGACCAATAATCGTAATGACCAATACGTCTCAGGCTGGCTTCGATGCCGCCAATGACAACAGGTATGTGTTTGTAGGCTTCTTTGCAACGCTGTGTGTAAACAGTTACCGCGCGGTCGGGGCGTTTTCCGCCAATGTTACCCGCGGTGTAGGCATCATCATGACGCAGTTTTTTATCCGCGGTGTAGCGGTTTATCATCGAATCCATGTTGCCGGCAGTCACACCAAAATACAGATTTGGCTCGCCCAATTGCATGAAGTCATCTTTGGAATGCCAATCAGGTTGGGAAATAATCCCTACGCGAAAGCCGTGTGATTCTAATAAGCGTCCAATGACCGCCATGCCAAAGCTAGGGTGATCGACATACGCATCCCCAGTGACAAGAATAATATCGCAACTATCCCAGCCTAGTTCGTCCATTTCTACACGAGACATGGGTAAAAAAGGCGCAGTGCCATAACAATGTGCCCAATATTTAGGGTAAGAGAATAGACTACGGTCGGCTTTAATAGTTGCTTGCATGGGTTATAGGTACCTAGTTGCGTAAGGCATTATTATAACAGGAAATAGAAATTGAAAATATATGAATGTTAAGTGCGTTCTAACTTGTTGTCAGTCGATATAGTATGTATCGATGGATATGTGCCGCCACGCTAAGTATGGGTAAGTGAAAAAAGTGCTTATGATATTCATGACCTGTTAAGTGGTCATAATTATAATAAGGAATAAAACTATACACTAGGCATGTATTGCTAGTAGGATATTTGCCATCTATAATGTAAGAAATAATTTTTAATGAAGACATGCGTGAAACTATCAACTGCAGTATTAGTATCCCTAACGTTAACAGCTTGTTCGGTCATTCCTACTAAAATTACTGATACTGAAAAACAATCAGTGGTAAACCAAGATGTAGAATTAATCAGAAAACTGAGCTATCTTGGGCCAGATCCTGTGCTGTCAATTTCTGATGTTCTTGCGCGTGCTGTTATATTCAATAAAGATGGAGAAATAGCCTCTTTAGAATTAAAATTAGCTGATATCGAATCAAGCCAAGCTTATTTGAGTCAACTTCCAACACTTGTTCAGCGTTTAAATTACGATAAAAATAACGAATACCAAGGTTCAAATAGTGCTAGCTTCGAGAATGGAGAGTTAATTGAACCTAGCCGAGAAAGCTACTTAGTATCCTCTAAAAAAGAAACTTTCCGTTCAGACTTAACGTTAACGATGAATTTGCTCGATTTTGGCGTAGCCCTTGGCCGTGCTGAGCGCTTAGCTGATGAAGTGTTGATTGCGCGTGAGAAAGAACGTCAGGCAATTCAAACAATTATTCAACAAACGGAAAATTTATATTGGAGAGTGGTTGCAGCCCAAAAACTTGATAATGAATTAGAAATACTCCTTTTAGAGGTACAAGAAGCACTCGAATATAACGCAATAATCATGGCTCAAAATTTACAAGAACCGTTGCAGAATCTAACGTTTGAGAGAGAGTTATTGGACGTTGAGCGAACGTTAATGGATTTACGACGAGATTTAAGCACCGCTAAAATTGAATTAGACAGAGCTATAGGCGTTAAACCAGGTACGGCTTATCGATTGGTTGATGTTGAAGATAATCAGGTTTATATGCCAAAGCAACTACCTGATGATATGACCTTGGAAACAATAGCACTGCTTAATCGAGCGGACCTGACAGAAAATCTCTTACAGCAACGAATTTTAAAGAGTGAGAAAGAATCAGCAGTAATGAAGCTAATGCCACAAGTTCAAGTCAGTGCTGGATATTATCGCGATAATTCTCCTTACAGTTTGAACAATGACTGGGCTACAATCAATCCTCAGATTTCTTGGGATTTATTGCAGTTCTTTCGGATGGATGCAACGACAGATAAAATAGCATTGCGTAATAAATTGTTAGATGAGCAAAGATTACAAATTACACTGGGGATCTTAGCTGTCCTAGATTCATCAAAAATATTACTGACGCATAACTTAGAACGGTATGTGCTGGCTAATAAATACACAGGCGTTTCAAAAGATATATTGCAGCAGTTGTTAAATGCCATGAATGCGAACCGCAACGGTGGTCTGGTGGTGATTAAAGAAAAATTAAACCTATTACTTGCAGAACATAGAAAAAATTTAAATTATTCTGAAATTAGAGCAACAGTGGGTCAAACTATTCAAGCACTTGGACTTGATTTGGTGCCTGAGGATTACTCTAAGCTCTCTGTGAACCAAATTGCAGCAATAATCGATCAACGTTTAGCCCTTTGGTATGAACTTCCCGAGACGCAGTTGTCAAATATAGAGAAACAATCGGTAACTACACAGGTTCGTCGAGAAGATATTATAGAAAAAGCTCCCACTCAAGTTTCGGTTCCAGTTGAAGAAAGATTTTATTCAATTCAATTGTATAGTGCTAAAAATAATAAATTTTGTGCAAAATTCTTTGACCAGTTACCCAGTGATTTACAATTTCCAGCTTTTACGATTGAGCAAAATGGTTTTTGTAAAGTAAGACTGGGACCTTTTGTGTCATATAATAAGGCTAAAAAACATATCAGATACGCAAGGGGTAACATCACTGCAGATAGTATTGTAGTTAAATCCGTTGAATTAAAATATGTCGGTGTAGAGCCAATAGGTTAAAATAATGAAATATGCAATAAGTGTGTTAATGGGCATATTATTATTTTCAATAATATCACCGTTGTATGCTGCAACTGGAGTCATTAAACCCTTCCAAACAGCAGAATTGTCTTCTGAGCTCAACGGTGTAATAAGTAGTGTTCTTGTCAATGTGGGGCAAAAAGTCTTACAAGGTGAGGTACTGCTTAGTTTCAAATGTGGAACTTTTAATGCAGAAAAGTTAGGGGCTGAGGCTGAGTTAGACGGTGCTAAGGTCAAAGTAGAAGTCAATGAAAAACTGGTATTACTAAATAGTATCGGTCAAGAAAGCTATATACTAAGTAAGAGTGCACTCAAACAAGCGCAGGCACAATACCAAATTGCTACCATTAATACTGAAAAATGCATAGTTCGCGCTCCCTTTAATGGCGTTGTTGCTAAAATTAATATCAAGCCTTTTGACACTGTTCAATTGAGTCAACCGATACTTACGTTAGTTCAAATCGATAAAGCGATTGTAGAGTTTGTTACTTCCCTTGAAGATGGACAGAATATTCGTATGCAAGATACCATAAAAGTAGAACATCCTTTGTATAAAACATCTTTAGACGCTTCTATTCATATTATTACACCAGTAGTAGAAACTGTTTCGCAAACACGTATTTTTCAAGCCGTTATCGAACAATTTCCGCAAGATTGGGTCGTAGGTAGCTCTGTTACTATAACCTTACCTTAAAATGATATAATTATGGATTTAGCTGCAAATTTACTTGAGTTTCAACATAAGCTGAGGCACGCAGAAGACCGTGTTGCGCTTCGCTATATTGTAGTGAACGATTTGCGCAGTGTGATTGATTTTACCAATGCCTTTATGGCAACAGGTTATAATCAAAACCATTTTAAAATTATGGGGGCGACTAATACATCTCAGATCGATCGTGGCGCGCCTTTGATACAAATTTTAGATAGCATTGTAAGGCATAAATATCTTATTACTCCTTCCCAACCGATAGAGACCGGAAGTGTTTCTGAGTGGGGGGATGATATTGCGAAAGAGTTATCGTTACCCCCCTTTTATGCAATTTTACCGCTGCATCAACCGGGTGATAAAGGACGTCCCGAGGGCTGTGTTTTATTATTTAGATTTCGTGCTTTTTCTTCTTCTGAGCTGGAATTATTAACTCATCTTTCTGGTACGATTATTCATGCTATTGCTGCTTTGCGTGGCAGGGACTATAAATATTCGGTTCCTACTTATAGAAAAGTCAAAAAAATAGGTTGGGGAATTGTTTTTTTCTTATTTTTAGCTAGTTTTATTCCTGTAAATTTATCTGTTATTGCACCTTTGAAGTTACAAGCAGATTCCCCACAGATTATTACTGCGCCATTTAATGCTGTAGTCAAAGAAATTATCATTAAACCTGATGAGCAAGTGAGCAAAGGCCAATTGTTAGGAACGTTTGATAAGCGGACTTTTGACCAAGAAGTAAATTTGAAGCAAGCAGACTTAAATCAAGCCCAATCACGTTATGCGCAAATGAGTAAAAAAGGTTTTGTGGATCCTGATGCTCGACAAGATCTTGAATTGATTAAGACTGATGTAGCAATAGCGGAGGAACGCTTAAACTTGGCGCAATTGAATTTAAGTTTGACTGATATTATTGCTGATAAAAATGCGACGGTTGTCCTGAGTGACCCATATTCTTGGGCAGGCCGTCCAGTCCAAGCCGGTGAGCAAATCATGCAATTAGTTAGTACGGATGATCTTTTGGTTGAGGTGTTTATTGAATCTAACAACATGATTGGTATTGAGGCTGATATTCCGCTCAAAATTTATATGGATGCATATCCTTTAGAACCGTTAGAGGCTGATATTTTATATGTGGATTTTGAGCCTACAATTGATGACACCGGCTCCTTAAGTTATCGAGTTATCGCTAAATTAACACCTAATAAATTAAATTTGCGGATAGGGTTAAAAGGAACAGCTAGAGTATACGGAAATAAGTCTCCGTTTATTTATCAAATTCTGCGTCGGCCCTTGGTGGCATGGCGTCAGTTATTTGGATAAAGACCTTTTATGAGTGAACAGTCAACGATACTCCCTCCGCTGCGTCAAGAATTACAAATCCGCGCTACATCACGTGCTGAAAATGGCGCTCCTCGCTGGACAATCTACGATCCGATCCGGCACCAATATCATGTCCTTTCATTTGACGGTTTCACTATTTTTAAGCATTGGCAGACGGGTCTTACTTTACATGACTTTATCGCTTATCTTGAGGGCCAACAAGTTGACGTAGATATTACAGAAGTTGAGGAGTTATTAGAGTTTTTAGCACACCATGAGCTAGTTGATATTTCGCTACCAAACCCAGAGAACAAGCACTCATCTCAAGCTAATGAAACGTTATTAGAAAGAGAATTAAAGGCAAAAAAATCTTCGTTTAATAAGTTGTTACATGGTTATCTGTTTTTTAAGATCCCGCTACTTAAACCAGAGCCGTGGATTGGAATTTTAGCAGACAAGCTACAATGGTTAAGAAGTAGTTGGGTCAGTTATAGTTTTATGATTATTGCTCTGAGCGGGTTGTATCAAGTCATTCAACAATGGGATAAATTCACGACCACTTTTTCAAATTTACTCAATACTCAAGGGTTTATTCTATTTTTATTATGTTTAACCTTTTTGAAAATTTGCCATGAATTCGGTCATGCTATTGCTTGTAAATGGCGAGGCTGTCATGTTGGCAGTATGGGGCTTGCTTTTCTTGTACTATTTCCCATCATGTATACAGATACTACTGACAGTTGGCGTCTGACTAAGCGCAGTGAACGATTATCTATAGTGACGGCAGGATTACGGGTTGAACTTAAAATCGCGGCACTAGCATTATTTATATGGGGTGTGAGCCCGCCAGGTTTAGTGAAAAGTTTGTGTTTCATTATTTTTACTTCTGGTGTTATTAGTTCTTTGCTCGTAAATCTTTCCCCATTTATGCGTTTTGATGGCTACTTTGCTATGTCTGACGCCCTTAAAATGCCTAATTTACAAAATCGAGCCTTTGCTATAGCTCGTTGGTGTTTACGTTATTATGTCATAGGTATAAGAGAAAATATTCCTGAGCCTTTCTCTCCAAAGTTCATTTTATTGCTCTTATTTTATGCATATGGCACATGGATTTATCGTTTCTTTTTGTTTCTGGGGATCGCGATTTTTGTTTATCGAATCGACTTTAAGTTACTGGGTATATTTTTATTTGCTGTTGAAATCTATTATTTTATTGCTCGTCCAATTATCAGTGAAGCTAAAATTTGGTGGGAAAAACGATCAAAAATATCAATAACTAAATCAAATTTATTTGCTTTGTCATTATTCTTACTAGGCCTTGCTTGGTTATTTGTTCCTAACCTAAATCCAATACGTTTGCCGGCAGTCGCTACTGTTGAACAAAAAGTAAAGATTTTCCCACCGAGAACCGGAGCGCTCAATCTTAGGTATCCCAACAAACAATTTATAAATAAAGGGGATGTAGTCGCTGTAATTACCCCTTATGGATTCACAGAAGAGTTAAATATTGCAAAACTTTCAGTGCTTAAAGCACAAAAAAAAGTGGAAATTTTGACTAACTCAAGTATGCGACGAGGGGAGTTAAGTCTTGCTATCACCGAACTTAATGATGCGCTAAATTTACTGACACAAACGCAACAGCTACTCGAGCGCAATAAAATAAAAAGTAGCTTTGATGGAGTTTGGATCCCCGCTAGCCATTTTTCTCAAGGTCAATATGTTTCTCACGAAACTGAGCTAGGCAGTATTTATAATCAACAGCAGCTAGTGGTACTAGCCTACGCGACTCATTCACAAAAAGAGGCTATCACTACAAATCAAATGGGGGAGCTACTTTTGGATAATGGGGATAGTTTTATAGTGAAAATTCATAAAGCCGTCAGTGAGGTCGCTGAAACATCGATTACAAAGCCAAGTTTAGTATCTACATATTCTGAACGTATCCTGGTTCGCCCTGTGCAAGATAAGTTTATTCCAGAGGTTCCTGTATACAGAGTGTTCGCTATTTCTGAACATTCTTTTCCTTATCCGTCTGAATTAAAAGGTACTCTTATTTTAAATACACATGATGCAGCACCTATTATCCGGTTTTACCGTTGGTTTGTCTCATCTTTGCTTGCAGAAACTGGTTTTTAACTCTGTATTCGTTGTTTTTGATTTAACAATAGTATGTTTTGATGATGCCTTTTTGGTGCAAATATAATATAATTAGTTAAAGCATATTAGCTTGTGTAGCTTACACCCGGTTTCATTAATCACATCAAATTTATAACTGCAATTGTTTGAAAAAATTGATTTTTTTTAAAACGGAACTCAAAAAAACTCTCCACGCTGAATGATATAAAAAGAAGACTTATGAATAACAAATCTCGCTCGTTTTTACAGTTCTTAGAACCTCGTGTTTTATTGGATGGTGCTTTGGTACCTGTTGCATTAGACAAAGCCGATAAAGCAGAAAAAGAAAAGTTCCAAGTTCAGAGTAATGTTGATAATGAGCAATCTACGTTAAACGAAAATACTTCGTTTGGTGAACTCAATGCTGGCATTGAAGTTTTTGTTATTGATCAAAATCTATCTGATTTTGATGAATTAGTTTCTTCTCTCCCTAGCGATGCAGAAGTGATAGTCATAGCTCCGCATGAAGACGGTTTGCGCCGCATTGCACAGCTTACTCAAGGCCGCACTGACATTAGTGCTGTGCATATTTTTAGCCACGGTGAAGCCGGTCAATTTCAATTAGGTACCTCACAAGTAAATTCTGATACAGCCCTAGCTCAATCCGCTGTGTGGGCGAAAATTGGTGAGTCGTTATCCGCTAACGGCGATATTTTGTTGTATGGCTGTGATATCAGTAGTCAAGATAAGGCTTTGATCTCATTACTTGCTGAATTGACTCAGGCCGACATCGCTGCATCGGATGATCTCACCGGGATAGATGGAGATTGGCAATTAGAAAGTAAAGCGGGTGAAGTAGAAACTCAAGCATATGTTTTTACAGAATATCAGCATAATTTGGTGAATCGTGCACCTACCATTTTGGTGCCTGGTTCGGTGGTGCTCGATGAAGTGCAGGCGCAACTTACGGTAAATGTAAACGTTGCTGATTCAGATTTATTAGCGCGCATTACTGATCCTGATGAAGCGGACACGGCATTTACCATTGCAACAGTTAATGGTGAGTCAGATCTGAGTACCAATAAAATGGTCTTCGCTACGTTCATTGATAAAGACAATATTCAACAAAATATTGCGTTTTTGCTCAATGTTAATGCTGACGGGAGCTACTCCTTTACCCCAAGCACCCAAAATGATATTGATAGAATTGAACAGTTAGGCGAGGGCAATATTGCCTCAGGATCATTTACTTATACGGTCAAAGATGCGCAAAATTCGCAGTCTGTTGAAGCGAGTGCATTTATTCAAATCACCGGCATTAATGATGCCCCAGAATTAAGCAGTGGCGCAGTGTTAACGTTATCCGAAGATATTGTGGTAGTAGGTGGAAGTAACGTCGCGTTATCGGGGAATAGTTTACTCAGTTACGCTACTGATATTGACAATAACGCCCGATTTTTAACAATTGGCAGCATTAATGGCGAAGCGAATAATGTTGATCGCCCTATTGAGTTATCTTTTGCGTATACCGATGCTAGTGGACACTCTGCAATTGAAAAGATTGTGGTCACCATTGATGATAAGGGCAGATTAAGTTTAAGCGCACATCAGTTTCAATTATTAGGTGCAGGCACATTGGCCACGGCGACATTTACCTATACGGTTATAGACGCTGATGGCGCCGAATCAGTCTCACAAACTGCCAATTTACGTATTCAAGGAACCAATGATCAGCCCATGATCAAGGGCGATATCAATGGCATTATCAGTGCCACTAGTGCGTCAAATCAGATATTTGGTAATTTAATATTTGAAGATGTGGATCAAGGTGAAGCGGGTATTACAGCCTTAACGAGCAGTGATTTACAAGGCCAATACGGTGAGTGGGCGTTTAATAGTGTATTAAATGAATGGTCTTACACGCTTGATCAAACTAACACAGCAATTACCGCCTTAACCGCCAGCGATACTTTACAAGATACGTTAACCATTACCTCAGCTGATGGCACTTTACAAAAGACAATTACAGTCACAATTATTGGCCCGAGTGTGGCGCCAACTATTACGACTCAAGCAGGGCAGTCATTAACGCTAGCGGTAACTGAGACAGACACTGGTATTCAGGCAAGCGATGCCTTTACCGTTTCTGATCCTAATTTAAGTCAAACCGTGGATTTACAAGTTCAAAATGTCATTGTGTCGGGTAGTTCGTTTGGGTTACACGTCACGACAGCCGAAATTATTAATATGCTGTCGTTATCGCGATCACAAACGCTTGCCAATAATGCACAATCACAAAGTATTCAATGGGTGTTTAACTCTGGCGATGAAACCTTTGATTATCTGCAATCAGGTGAGAGCGTAACATTCCAGTTTACCGTTGGTGCGCGCGATTCCTTTTTGGAACTAGGTACTGAAATTATTGAGGTCACTATTAACGGGGCAAATGATGCGCATAGTTTTGTTGACCCGGCGCTATTGCTAGCCTCTACAGGTTCACCAGTCACGGTCAATATTCTGAATTACATCGAAGATTTAGACAC
>Ga0233426_10004280_pt1 | contig 10773 bp, 5 predicted proteins | sample SI_118_April2016_6_FD_179875 | JGI IMG/M metagenome (GOLD analysis project Ga0233426, IMG submission 179875) | Seawater microbial communities from Saanich Inlet, British Columbia, Canada - SI_118_April2016_10_MG | ecosystem: Environmental > Aquatic > Marine > Inlet | place: Canada: British... | reverse complement strand
TGTAGTAGATATGGTTGCAGAAGATAATTTTCGTTCAAAGTCCAATATGAGTGGGATGAACCCAGAAAGATTTTGGGAAGTTGTGGATGATGGTGGTCATTATCAATATATGTACAACGCCGTACAACTAAATAACGGAAATACAACATTTAGCGATGTAGCTCAATTAACAGGAATGGCAGCAACGGATTGGAGCTGGTCTAACCTTATTGCCGATTTTAACAATGACGGACTTAAGGATACCTATATTACTAATGGACTACTTTATGACATCCGTAATACAGATGCAGATAGGAATGTAGCAAAGTTTATAGATGAAAAACGATATGATTGGCTTCAAAAACATCCAGATGGAGGGAATATTAATAGCGTTTTTGATATTTTAAATTTAGAAGAGGTAATTGCATTAATACCATCTCAACCTTTAAAAAATTATGCTTTTAAAAATAACGGAGACTTGAAGTTCCAAAAAGTGATGGAAGAATGGGGATTAAATGAAGAATCCTTTTCCAATGGGTCTGCCTATGCAGATTTGGATAACGATGGAGATTTAGATATTGTTGTAAACAACATTAACAGCGAGGCATTTGTGTATCGTAACAATTCGGAAAATATTGCAAACAGTAATTTTCTTCGGGTACAATTGGTTGATGATAAACACAGACCTGTTTTAGGGACTAGAGTTAATCTCTATTCAGGAAATGAAACACAAACCTATGAAACCACTAATGTTCGTGGAATCTATTCTACTAGTGAACCTTTTGTGCATTTTGGACTTAACAAGAGTACAAAAGTGGATAGTGTTGTTGTAACATGGCCTAATCAAATGAAAACAGTAAAAAGAAATCTTACTGTAAATCAAACAGTTCAAATAGCAATGAACGATGCTTCAAACGAGTTTAGAAAGCTTTCAAATAAAAAAGAGAGTTCTTTTTTTTCTGATAGTACAGCATCGTTTGATATCAATTTTAAACATAAAGAAAACACTTTTGATGATTATCAATACCAAGTATTACTTCCTCACAAACTTTCACAAATGGGGCCAGCTATGGCAAAAGGCGACGTTAATAATGATGGTTTAGATGATGTATACTTAGGTGGAGCAACTGGTCATAGTGCGCACTTATATATTCAGAATGTCGATGGTAGTTTTTCTAGAAGTAATACCTCTTTTTGGAAAAAGGAAAGCCCTTATGAAGATGTTGACGCTCTTTTTGTTGATATAAATAATGATGGGTATCAGGATTTATATGTTGTTAGTGGCGGAAATGAGTATCCTGTAAATGATTTGCATTATGTAGATCGCCTTTACTTAAACGATTGCAAAGGAAACTTTTCAAAAGGAGCCATCATAAATGTAAGTCGAGATAGTGGTTCAATTGTTAAAGCTTCAGATTATGATAACGACGGAGATATGGATCTTTTTGTTGGAGGAAGGCACTTACCGCATCAATATCCATTACCAACTAATAGTATGTTGCTAAAAAATGAAAATGGGCAATTGATAAATGCTACCCAAACTTTAGCATCAGAATTTAAAAATATTGGAATGGTTACTGATGCTGTTTGGAATGATTTTGATGGTGACGGCGACCTCGATTTAACTATAGTAGGAGAATGGATGCCCATCACCTTTTTTAAAAATGATGAAGGTGTATTTAGTAAAGTAGTAGTTGATGGATTAGAAGATTCATCTGGTTGGTGGTTTAGTTTAGAAAAAGGGGATTTTGATAAAGATGGCGATATGGATTTTATTGCAGGAAACCTTGGGCTTAATTATAAATATAAAACAACAAAAGAGAATCCTTTTGATATTTACTATAATGATTTTGATGCAAATGGAAACAATGATATTGTTTTAGGCTATTACAGTGATAACAAACATTATCCTTTAAGAGGATTTTCATGTTCATCACAGCAAATACCAGCATTAAAAGAAAAAATAGGGAAGTATGATGTTTTTGCTTCACTTGAGATAGACCAAGTATATGGTATTGACAATCTCCAAAAATCGCTGCATTATAAGGCAACAACATTTGCTTCTTCTTATATAGAAAACCTTGGTAATGGACGTTTTAAAGTATCGTCATTACCTTATCAAGCTCAATTTTCTAATATTAATGATATTTTGGTAGACGATTTTAATAAAGACGGTCATTTAGATGCGTTAACTGTAGGAAATATGTTTGTATCCGAAATAGAAACGCCTAGAAATGATGCTGGTAACGGACTTTTGATGTTGGGAGATGGAAAAGGGAACTTTTCAGCATCAACTAACAAAGAAAGTGGGTTTTTTGCCAATCGCGATGCAAAAAAAATAGTTGTGATTTCTAATAAGAAACAAAGAAAAATTTTGATTGCAAATAATGATGATAAGCTGCAATGCTTTAATATAAAAGAAGAATAAATACACAATTATGATGAAGCATCTTTTACTATTTATAATTAGCGGATTTTCTGTTTTGACATTTTCTCAAGAAACAGAAATTATTAAAGAAACCAATATCAACTACTTTGGTCGAGACCACTTTTTACTTGAAGGGACAGTTATTGCTGATTCGTTAAAGGAAAGCCCTTATGATAGGTTACCAGTTTCGTATAAAGAAAAAGTAAGAGAACCTGTATGGGCCTTATCCAAAGCATCTGCAGGAGTAACTGTACGATTTCATACAAATTCGACAAGCATCAATTTAAAATGGTCTGTTTTAAATGATTTAGATATGCCTCATATGGCATCTACCGGTATTAAAGGAATAGATTTATATACAAAGTATAATAACAAATGGAGATATGTAACTACATCAGGAGCTCTTGTGGGACTTAAGACATATCAAAATAAATCCATACCAGCAGATAGTATAAATGAATATGAACTAATAGAAAACATGACTCCTGAATTTAGAGAGTATAAATTATTTTTACCTTTATATGATGGAGTTACAAAACTAGAAATAGGAATAGATAGTAACGCCACAATTAAAAAGGCAATTCCTAATTCGCAAAAACCAATTGTCTTTTATGGTACAAGTATCACTCAAGGTGGTTGTGCTTCACGTCCTGGAATGGCGCATACTAATATTATCTCTAGAGAATTAGACGTTGATTGTATTAATTATGGATTTAGTGGAAATGGGAGAATGGAAACACCTATTGTTGAACTCATCTCTGAAATTGATGCAAGCTTTTATGTGATTGAATGTATGCAAAATATGGACGCTGAACAGGTTAGTGAGAGAGTTAGACCATTGGTAGATATGATTAGAACTAAGCACCCGCGCACGCCTATAGTTTTAGTTGAAAACATGATGTACACAACGGCTTTTTTAGATCAAACTATAGAAACCAGATTGATTCAGGAAAATGCAGCACTCAAAAATGAGTATGATAAAATTATAAAAAGTGGCACTCCAAATATTTTTTATATCAAAGACAATCAAGACCTTTTAGTAGATAATGAAGGGACTGTAGATGGGGTACATCTTACCGATTTAGGGTTTTTAAGGTACGCAGACTATTTAATCGAGAATTTTAAAAAACAGAACCTTATTAAAACAATACTTAATAGAAATTAACACCAGATGGTGTAGATTAAAACCTAGCTTGTTTTATCATAAGAGAATTAAAAGAACCTATGTTTCCTTTAAAAATGAACATATAGTACCCTATCCTGATGTTAAAGCCAAATAAGTACTATCATTAAGATAACAAATAATAAAATTACGAAACTTATGATTAATCAAAGACTATTGGTTGTAATTATAGCCATGATTTCCTTTTGTGGATGTAAAAATGATAAGCTTGCTGTATCTGAAATTGGATTAAATGATAACTGGAGTTTTCAAAAAGTAGGTGATACAGTATGGTTAGATACCAAGGTTCCAGGCTCAGTTCACATCGATTTATTAAACAATAAAAAAATTAAAGACCCTTTTTATAGATTAAATGAACATGAGTTGCAATGGATTGATAAAGAAGATTGGCAGTACAAAACAAATTTTGAGCTTTCAGAGAATGAGCTATCAATGCAAAATATAGAATTAGAGTTTTTTGGATTAGACACCTACAGCAAAGTCTTTTTAAATGACTCGTTAGTTTTGCAAACAGACAATATGTTTAGAAACTATATTATTGATTGCAAGCACCTCTTAAAAAAAGGAGAAAACAAATTACAAGTATTGTTTGAATCACCTATTAAAAAAGGAATTAAAAAGCATGATGAAATAGGTTATGCTTTTCCTAAAAATGGCAATGATTTAGCGGAAATAGGCAAAGTAGAAGATGCTAAAAAAGTAAGTATTTTTACAAGAAAGGCAGGCTATCATTTCGGTTGGGATTGGGGACCACGATTAGTTACTTCTGGTGTTTGGAGGCCTGTAAAATTAAGAAGTTGGAATCATCATAAAATTGAAGATTTATTTATTAAACAAAATCATTTAGATAGCGTAGCTAGCTTAACTGCTATGATTGAATTAGATGTAAAAGCAGCTGCTAAAGAAGCCAAAGTTGAGGTACTCTTAAATAAAAAATCAATCAAAATAGTTGATGTTGAATTGATGAATGGAAAAAACACACTAAAAATTCCATTTGAAATAGCAAACCCTGAATTGTGGTGGCCTAATGGTATGGGAAATCAGGTTTTGTATGATGTAGAAGTAAAAATCAATTCAAATTCATACACAGACTCAAAATCACATAGAGTTGGCTTGCGCACCATAGAGTTAATTACAGAAGCAGACTCGTTAGGTTCTGCATTTTATTTTAAAGTCAATGGGCATGCCGTATTTATGAAAGGTGCAAATTATATTCCACAAGACCCATTTTTATCTAGAGTCAAAAAATCTAATTATGAGTTCATTTTAAATTCAGCAAAAGAAGCCAATATGAATATGATTCGTGTTTGGGGAGGCGGTATATACGAAAATGATGCCTTTTATGATTTATGTGATGAAAAGGGACTATTGGTTTGGCAAGATTTTATGTTTGCCTGTGCCATGTATCCTGGCGATGAATCTTTCCTTCAAAATGTAAAGCAGGAAGCTATAGATAATGTAAAGCGATTGAGAAATCACACTTCCATTGCACTGTGGTGTGGGAATAATGAAAATCAATGGGCTTGGCAAAATTGGGGTTGGAAAGAGGGTGTAGCAAAAGAGCAGTCTCAAGAAGTGGTCGATGTAATGTGGAAATCATATGATGATTTGTTTCATAAAATTCTTCCAGAAGTAATAAACCAATATGACAGTGATCGTGCGTTTTGGTCATCATCACCAAGCAGTTCACGCGGCGAAAAAATATCCTTTACTAAAGGAGATTATCACTATTGGGGTGTTTGGTGGGGAAAAAAACCATTTGAGAATTATAATACAGCAATCCCACGGTTCATGTCAGAATTTGGTTTTCAGTCATTTCCAGAGTTTTCTTCAATAAAAAAATACACGAATCCAGAAGACTATGATGTGTATTCAGAAGTGATGAAATCTCATCAAAGATCGAGTATAGGTAATGTAACTATCGAGGAATATATGCTTCGAGATTATAAAAAACCAAAGGATTTTCAGAGTTTTTTATATGTAAGTCAATTGTTGCAAGCAAATGGTGTCAATATTGGTTTTGAAGCACATAGGAGAAATAAAGATGTTTGCATGGGCAGCTTATATTGGCAACTTAACGACTGTTGGCCAGTAGCATCATGGTCTAGTATAGACTATTTTGGAAAATGGAAGGCACTTCACTACAAAGCAAAAAAATCTTTTCGAAATTTTTTAGTTAGCTATAAAAATAACGAAGAAAGCGTAAATGTATTTGTAGTTTCAGATTCCATTAGTAATACAAATGCGCAGCTTAATGTGCGTTTAATTGATTTTGAAGGAAATGAATTAAAGCAGTGGAATGAGAATGTTACGATTACAGCTAACAGTAGCGAAAGTCATTTAGAATTAATGAAAAATGATTTTTTAAATGATACTATATCTAATAAAGTTCTTCTTTACGCAGAATTAGTATCAAACAAAAAAGTGCTTTCTGAAAACATAATGTATTTTGTTCCTAATAAAGAACAGGCCCTTACTAAGCCAAAAATAACATATTCAATATTAGAAAACGAAAATCAGTTTACTGTTGAATTAGAAACGGATAGATTGGCCAAAAATGTTTTCCTGTCAACAAATTCTACTCATAATTTTTCTGATAATTACTTTGATATGCTTCCAAATAGTAAAAAAAATATAAGTATTAAAAAAGGTCAATCAGAAGATTTAGAATCATTTAAAAACAGCTTAAAAATTATAACGTTGGTAGATAGTTATAATAAATAAATTTTTTAAAAATAATATGTTTTTAGGTCTGTTTTTAATTTATGATGTTTAGTATAGTCTTAATTTTATCAATATCAGAATATGCAATGATTCGCTCATCAAAGAGTTTTTGGTAGTTCATTGGCACTTTTGGAACCTCACTAACTTGATTTAAAGTAGAAGCAGAGCAATGAATTTCATGGAATCCTGCTTTTTTAAATAATAGAGCATTTTCAGAGTTTATTCCGCCTCCTGGCATGATAGAAAGGCAATTATTTGCTTTTTCTTTTAATTCTTTAAGTCGTTCGATACCTTTTTCTGCAGCCGTATTTTGACCAGAAGTTAAAATACGGTCAACTTCTAATTTTTTTAATCTTTTTAAGGCTTCAAAAGGATTTATTACCCAGTCAAACGCCCGATGAAATGTAAAGGATAATGGCTTTGAGAGGATAATTAATTTTTGAGTTCTTTCTATATCAATAGTATTATCTGCATTTAAAATACCCGAAACAATACCTTGACAACCTAACTCTCGACAGATTTGAATGTCTTGCTTCATAATGTTGAATTCATCATCAGAATAGGTAAAATTACCACTTCGAGGTCTTATTAATACATAAACAGGAATTTTCAAGGTGCTAATAACTTGTTTGATTAATCCATAGGAAGGTGTAATACCACCAACAGCTAATTCTGCACACAATTCTATACGATGTGCACCAGCATTTTCAGCATTGATTGCAGATTGATATGAGTTACAACAGATTTCTAAATTCATTCTAATTGGCTTCAATACTTTGCTAATTTAGAGAAATTAATAACTAGACTATTTTTTTTGCTAATATCTAAGCTAAACCAAAGTAAAAGAAGGTTTAATTTAAGCCAAAATAATACATCCATGAGTTTAGAACTGTTGTTGGTCGAACTAATTTTATATTCCTCAATTTTATATTTTTCTTTAAGTTTTATAAATTGTTTATTTTGAGTTTAGTTTTTAAAAGAAGAACTAGTTAGTCTGGTTCTTCTTTTTTATTTTTTTAAAACTAAGTAATAATATAAAAAATGAAAAAACCTATTGTTTCCAAGCAAGTGTTAATCCCTTTCATTTTAGTTACCTCTTTATTTGCTTTATGGGGTTTTGCCAATGCAGTGACCGACCCTATGGTGCAGGCGTTTAAAAAAGTATTGGAATTATCTAATTCGCAAGCTGCTTGGGTGCAAATGGCTTTTTATGGAGGCTATTTTTGTATGGCTTTACCAGCAGCTATGTTTATGCGGAAATACTCATATAAAGTGGGGATTTTAATTGGTTTGGCATTATATGCTACCGGAGCGCTATTGTTTTACCCTGCGGCACAATCTGAAAGTTTTATGTTTTTCTGCATTGGGTTATATATTTTAACCTTTGGATTAGCTTTTTTAGAAACCGCTGCAAATCCATATATATTAGCAATGGGAGCTAAAGAAACAGCAACTCAACGTTTAAATTTGGCACAAGCTTTTAATCCTGTGGGGTTAATTGCAGGATTAATTGTTGCACAACAATTCGTTTTAAAAAACTTACAATCGGATGATATTTCAGATTTTAGTGCATTAGAAGAAGCTTCTAAAATTGCAATTAAAACTGCAGACTTAATGGTTATTCGTAACCCGTATGTCATTTTAGGCTTAGTACTTATTGGAATATTTGTGTTGTTTGTGGTTAGTAAAATGCCACAATCTAAAGAAGAAGGTAGCATGCCTAGTATTGGAGATACTTTTGCAACATTAGCTAAAAACACAAAATATGTTTTAGGGGTATTAGCTCAAATTTTTTATGTTGGTGCTCAAATTATGTGTTGGACTTATATTTATCAATATGCAGAGGGCATAGGTATAGATAGTGTAACGGCTGGGACTTATCAATTAGTAGCTTTTATTTTGTTTATTGTTGGTCGTGCAGTCGGAACATTCATGTTGCGTTTTATAAGTTCAGGAAAACTATTAATGTTTTTTGCTGTTCTATCATTAATATTTACCGCAGGAACAATTATAATTCAAGGAGTAGTCGGGTTGTATTGTTTAGTAGCAATTTCATTTTTTATGTCTTTAATGTTCCCAACTATTTATGGTATTGCTTTAGGCGATTTAACAGAAGAACAATCTAAAGTTGGTTCTGCAGGATTAGTTATGGCTATTGTTGGGGGTGCATTAATGCCAAAATTACAAGGAATGATTATAGATACTGGAGGAAATGGTGTTGCGGATACTAAAATCATGGGTGTTTCAGAAGTTAATTTTTCTTTCATACTCCCATTATTATGTTTTGTGTATATCGCTTGGTATGGATTACGTGTATTTAGAATTTACGAAAAACAATAGGAATCGACGCTAGAAAATTAGAAATCTTACAAAAAATAAGCGCTTACACTTATGGTATCATTGAGCACATTAGACTATGCATTAATTATTTTATTTTTCACAATTACGCTTTCCATAGGAATCTATGTTTCTAAAAAATCGGGTAAAAGTTCTTCAGAGTTTTTTCTTTCTGGGCGAACTATGCCTTGGTGGTTGTTAGGTGTGTCTATGGTGGCCACAACCTTTTCTACAGATACGCCCAATTTGGTCACGGATATTGTAAGAACAAATGGTGTTTCTGGAAATTGGGTTTGGTGGGCATTTTTAATTACGGGCTTGCTAACGGTTTTTGTTTATGCAAAATTGTGGCGGAAATCTAATGTAAATACCGATATTGAGTTTTATGAATTTCGATATGGTGGAGCTCCAGCAAAGTTTTTAAGAAAATTTAGAGCCATTTACCTAGGTGTGATTTTTAATGTTATTACCATGTCTGCTGTAACATTGGCTGCCATTAAAATAGGTGGTATCATGTTGGGTTTAGAACCTTGGCAGACCGTAATTAGCGCAGGCTTGATTACCGTTGTTTTTAGTGCACTAGGCGGGTTTAAAGGAGTAGTGTATACAGATTTTGTGTTATTTTTTGTAGCCATGGGAGGCGCGATTGGAGCTGCGTATTATTTAGTTAACATCCCAGAAGTAGGTGGTATAGAAGCATTAATGGCAAATGAGCATGTAGCAGATAAACTTTCTATATTGCCGGATTTCAGTGACAAGCACGCCTTAATAACTTTATTTATTATTCCTTTGGCTGTACAGTGGTGGAGTTCTTGGTATCCCGGAGCAGAACCGGGTGGAGGGGGCTATATTGCCCAAAGAATGTTAGCCGCTAAAGATGAGAATCACGCAATAGGTGCTACTTTTTTCTTTAATATCATGCATTATGCATTGCGCCCTTGGCCATGGATATTAGTTGCTTTAGCATCACTGGTTGTGTTTCCAGATTTAGCAAGTATTCAAGAAGCTTTCCCTAATGTCGCAGACGATAAATTAGGACATGATTTAGCGTATTCTGCCATGCTTACTAAATTACCAAGTGGACTGCTTGGTTTAGTATTAGCATCATTAGTAGCTGCATATATGAGTACCATTTCAACTCAGTTAAATTGGGGTTCATCTTATATGGTATATGATTTTTATAAACAACAGATTAACCCTAATGCTTCTGAAAAAAGACTAGTAGCAGTAGGACGGATATCTACGGTAGTCTTAATGGTCTTAAGTGCCATGTTGGCTTTGTTATTACAAAATGCACTTCAATTATTTGAAGTATTATTGGTGTTTGGAGCAGGAACTGGATTAATTTTTATTTTACGCTGGTTTTGGTGGAGGATAAATGCTTGGAGCGAAATTACGGCTATGTTCGCTTCCGGCATTATTTCAATTATATTGAAATTAACACCAGTTGGTGATTATTTCTTTGCATCAGAAACTGGTGTATTTGAAGATTATTACCAGTATCCTATGGTTGTTTTAATAACAACTACTATATGGTTAGTAGCTACTTATATCACTCAACCAGAAAGTAAAGAGGTATTGCGTCATTTTTATAAAAAAATACAACCAGGAGGTCCAGGGTGGGCCAAAGTAATTAACGAAGCAAAAGCTGAAGATATTATATTAAAAGACAATGATGCAGGTTGGAGCGTACCATCAGGAATTGTGGCTATGCTATTAGGATGCGCGTTAATTTACAGCTGTATGTTTGCAACAGGATATTGGATTTATGGCGATTATAGCTATGCCTTACCATTAACAATTGTGGCAATTGTTTCTGGAGTTCTATTGATTAAAATTTGGAGCAAGATTAGAGCAACTATATTATAAAAGAATGCAAATTTAAAAGATAATAAAGAAATTAATAAAAATGCAAATAAGTTATAAACCCGCAGGCAAATTTGAAGAGACGCGTTTTGAAAAAATTCATAACGTTATTTTTGATTCTTCTCAAGAGGCTTCTTTAATAGTAGCAAAAGAGATTGCAAGCTTAATTCAAAAAAAAAGTAATCTGAATGAGCCTTGCGTCTTAGGGCTCGCTACAGGATCTTCACCAATAAAAGTTTACGAAGAACTTGTTAGA
>Ga0233426_10004278_pt1 | contig 10776 bp, 13 predicted proteins | sample SI_118_April2016_6_FD_179875 | JGI IMG/M metagenome (GOLD analysis project Ga0233426, IMG submission 179875) | Seawater microbial communities from Saanich Inlet, British Columbia, Canada - SI_118_April2016_10_MG | ecosystem: Environmental > Aquatic > Marine > Inlet | place: Canada: British... | reverse complement strand
CTCTAGCACTAGTAAATCCAGACTTCCCTATTGTTGCTCTGAATCCTAAAGGTGATCTAAGAAATAAAACTATTTCAAACATAAAAGAAATCAAAGCAAGATCAGGAACAGTATTATGAATTATCACACAAGGTGATGATTTCGTAGAAATATATGATGATATAATAACTATCCCTGAAACTCACACTCTTCTCACACCTTTTCTTCCTCTCACACCACTTTGGCTCTTCTCAGTGGAAGTTGCAAAGGAACTCTGAAAAGATGTCGATAAGCCTCAAAATTTAGCGAAAAGTGTTACTGTAGAATAAACAAACAAAAAAGCGCATCACATGATGCGCTTTTTACATATCAATAAATATTAAAATTGATATGCAAAACCAATATCCCAATTTTTCTGATCAGTTGTTCCATTATTAGTAAACTGAGCAGAGAATGAAAGATCATTGTTTATTTTATAACTTATCTTTGCTAAGGGATTCCAATCATCATTAATATAAATATGATTAGCCTTCTCTAAAGATAAGATTAAAGATACTTGTTCACTTAATGAAGTTGAATATGCAACAGCATATGAATAACCGCGCATATCTCCATCAATTTCATAAAAATTTTGATAATAAACGTAAACAGGAGAATCTTTATATTTAATAACTAATCGATTTTTAAGTAAATCATTAGCATCTTTTACAGCAAAATAAGATCCTACCCATGCTAATTTAACATTTCCTATATCAATTGGATAATGTAATTGAGCATCAAACTCTGTATAATCATTACCTGTATAGTGAGCTCCCCATAATGAATAATCTAACTTACCAGTTATATTATCTTTATGAAATGCTTCTATACCAGCTCCATCACCAATTTTTGCACCAAATGATGTTACAAAATTATGAGTTAATGAAACCTCTACAGCTAATGCTGTCTGTGATAATACTGTCAGTAAAATACATAATATAAGTTTATTCATTCATTTTTCCTCTTTTATTTGTGAATAATTTTTGTAAACTTGATATCATAATACCTTATTAATTCTTATTGTCAATAAATATAATTAGAATAATCTATAAATAAAAAAGAAACATATTTAAATATGTTTCTTTTTTTATACGTAGTATAGTGCAAGTGCTATAAGAATACCAACCATACTTCAGGCAAATGCTTCGGATGGGAGGTGTCAAAGTGATTCTTTGAATTTTTTTTCTCATAGGTATTGATTTATAGCTGATGCATGTAGACCAGCTTCAAAACGTACATTGATTGCATCATATATAATAATAACAGTTACAGCCATAGCTAGAGCAAAATAGTCTGAATTAATTCAGTGTTTTAATGCCATAGCAGTTGTAAGTGAAACTATTACAGATGAATGTACAGATGGCATTCATCCACTACCAAATGCTTTTGCAAGATCAATTTTTCAAGTTTTTAATTTTACTGAAATTCCTTTAATTAAAACAGTTACTCAAAAAGCCATTGCTGGTATTAAAAGTAAATTTTGATAAAAAATATTATAGTCCATAGCTATACAAATTAAGAATTATACAATATTTGTAATTTTATATTCAAATGTACCTGATAGAGCTTTTACTTTTACATTATCATTTTTCTTTTTCCCTAACATAGCTTTTCCAATTGGAGATTCATTAGAAATCATAGGAGTTTCAGCTAGAATATCAGCTTCCGTTGAACCTACAATTTTGTAAGCAACTTCTTCTTTTGTTTCAATATTCAGAATAGTAACTACAGAACCCATTGTTACTTTATCATGATTAACATCTTCTTTAATTATTTCAACATCTTTTAATTGTTCTTCTAAATTTGAAATTCTTAACTCAACTTGAGCTTGTTCATTTCTAGCTTCTTCATATTCAGCATTTTCAGAAAGATCTCAAAATGAAATAGCTTCTTTTAATTTTTCAGCAATTTCTACTCTTGTAATATCTTTAAGGTGAACTAATTCATTTTGTAATTTTGCTAACCCTTCTTTAGTTAGATAGATAGTTTTTGACATTTTATCTTTATTTATAATGTTAAATTATTGTTCTAGTCTTAACAAATGTTCCTTGATAATATTGTATTCAGATTTTTTAATTTTCAAGCCAAATACAACTCATTTATAATTTATAACTAAACGTATATAATTATCTTGTATATCCTCATTCAAATTAATATAAAACGATGAATTTCAAAAATTATCTATTTTATTTACTGTAAATGGTGAATCATAGGTTAATATATCAAATACATCGTACACTTCATTATATTTTTTTGTATCAAAGAAATATAATGTAAGATCTTTAGAATAGTATTCATAATATGAATCTGGGTATTCTCATGTAAGATCAAATAAATTATTTGTTAATTCAATAGGTTTTAATGAATATTTAGTGAAAATATCTAATATTTTTTGGTAATTTTTTCATAGAATTTTTTCTGGTTGTTTTGTAATAAAAGTTGTAGTTATATCTTCATCTTTTATTTCATCTACCAAATCATATTCAACTATAGTTATATTTGGGTCTTGAAATTGATTACCTATAGAATCATTAATTTCAGTATCATCTATATATACTATCTCATCATTATTTTTAATCTTTTTCAAGAAAAATTTATAATCATCTGATACAAAATAAAAAATAACATTTACCAAAAATAGAAATACTAGAAATACTAAAAATACTATTATTCTTCTCATATAAGTTCGAATTAATAACTATTTTATTTTAATTCCTCAAAAATCTAATTCAATAGGAGTTTCTCTTCCTAATAAGTTGATGTTTAATTTTACGATACCTTTTTTATCATTTATTTCTGTGATAATACCTTCATTACCTTCAAATGGTCATTTTGTAACTATAGCTAATTCCCCTACTTGATATTTAGTTTCAAAAGTTTCACTATGTTCTTCTACTTTATCTTTTAGTTTTTGTAATTCAGCAGCTGAAACAGGTACTGGAATATTACCAGCTCATAGGAAACCAGTTACATTTGGAGTATTTCTTACAATATACCAACTTTCGTTCGTAACTATCATTTGTACAAGAATATAACCTTGAAGTAAGTTTTTTTGTTTTTTTACATGTGCTCATCCTGCTCTTACAGTAATAACATCATATGTTGGAACAAAAACATCTAGAATATAATCTTCCATCCCTAAAGATTCTCTTCTTTGGAATAAAGAACTTCTAACATTTTCTTCAGTACCTGATACTACTTGTATTGTATACCATTCTGGATTATTTATCATAGCTTTTATTTAATAGTAATATTATTATTCAGTTGTACTAGTTTCTATATTTGTAGGTTCTAATGCACCTGTGTTAGCTTCTACAATAACAGTTTCACCAGTTGCTGTTACTGTATTAATATTTTCTACTGTAATTTCAGGAAGTGCTAGATCACTCGGTCCAGAAATAATATCTCTTAACGCTTGCATTAATTCAGCAAATACAGTATTAGCAACAAATAGATATAAACCAAATAATGTTAATAATATAACTACTATAGCAAAATATTTTTTAGTTTCAGCATGAGTAGGCCAAACAACGTGTTTAAACTCTCTAATAGATTCTTTCAAAAATTTGAACATATCAAAAAAAATAAGTAATAAAAAAATGCTGCTTATATTCTCTGCAACATTTGTCAAGGACATTATATGTTTTTTTATATAAGAGTCAATGTTTGCTTTAATTTTATTTTTCTGCTATAATACTGATAATTATCCCATATAAACTATTTATGCTTTACAGTATTATATTCTGAAGTATTTGATTAATTTTTCTACTATTTATATTATTCATAGTAATATTAAAAAATAAAATTAATCAATTAGAAAATAAAATAGAAGAAATATTTCAATCAAAAAATAATCTTATACCTGCATTATTTGAAGTGACTAAAAAAGATTTAATCAAACATGATAATGTATTTCATGAATTAATAAAACTAAAAAAAGTAGATTTTTCAGAACAATCTTTTTATAGCAATGTTCATCAAACAATCTATACTCAACAAAAAATTCATAAAGAATTAGATTTTATATTTAGAGCATGTCATAGACATAAAAAGCTAATAAAAGATTATAAATTCTATTATATTAAAGAACTTTTATTTCATAGAGTTTCAAAGTTATGAGAATCTATAGTGTTATACAAAAAAATCATAAAAAAATATAATAAACTCATAACAATAAAAAATTTAACTATTATTTGATTATTAATTCCTATACAAAAAAAAGAAGAAATATAATTTCTTCTTTTTTTTGTATATATTATTTTTTGAATTTAAATACAAATGTCATTGCACCAAATACTAATGCTAATATTAGCATAAATATATGTTCAGGTCATGTTGTAGGAAGAACTTCAGCTTCTTGTCCAGCACTTAATAAATCAATTGCAACATCTTCAGAATCGATATTTTTTCATTCTATATCTGATTGAGTAGTTCATTCTTCTATTGTATCAGTATTAGTATTTTCTGTAGAACTATTATTTGTTCAATTAATATTATTTTCTGAGTCTGTATTATCTTCATCAGATCATTGACCTGGATTTATTTCATCAATGATTCAATTACTGTCTTCTTGATTATTTACTTGTTCTAAATCTGAATATTGACCAGATGCACTCCCTGTATTATTTAAATTATCTTCATTATCAATAAGTGTAGTTGTATCATCTTCATTAATAACAACAATCCCTCCTTTTTCTTCAATAAAAATATAGTTTAATTTTTCTTCTTCAATTATAAAGTTTTCAAAACTTTCAATTCATGATTCTAAATTTCTTCCAGTGTTATCTAATATAGAGATAACAGTTAACTTAAATTCTGTATTAACTGGTAATATTTCTTCAAAAGTTACTATTACTTGGTTTGCATTATTTTCATCAATTTTTGAATTTTCTATAGTATACGGAACTAATTCATCATTTTTTTCTACTACTTTAAATATTCTTTCAGAGTTTTCAAAATTTTCTAAAAGAGCAGTAAATGATAATACAATTTGATTTTGTGCTAATACTTCAATAGATCCTAATTTAAACTCTCCCGCTGAATTAAAATCAGGCATTTGTTCATTATTTTCTGAACTTTCTCATATTGTTGTAAATGAGTATTCATTACTAAAATCACTTTGAGCTCATTCTATATCAAATGCACTTACAATATAATAATACTGTGTATTAGATAATAAATTATCTAATGTTATTTCTAAACTGTTAATATATTCTTTTTTTTCTGCTGTGAGTAAATCTATAGGTGAAGTAGTTGAATAATATACATTATACCCTAATGCATCTTGAGGTTCATCCCATGTAAGTAATCAACTTGTTTCAGTAATATCACTAACTGTAATATTTACAGGTGCATTTATAGCGAAAACAGAAAATGTAGATATTCCAAACACTAATAATAGAGCAAGTATTTTTGGTACAAATTTCATACGGAGAGAAAATTACAAAATAATTTTGAACTTACTTATTTCTAAGTAAAATCCTATATAATATTATTGTAATAAAATATATATATTTACAAGTTTTTATGAAAAGAAAATCTCTAAAGTCTGCATTTACATTGGTTGAGTTAATGATTGTTGTTGCTCTCATTGGAATATTAACTTGAATTTGAAGTCAATTAAATATTAATACCGTATGAGATTCTAATAAACTAACTATTTTTAATAACAAGCTTATTACTAATTTTGAAACAATTAGAAATAATACATTATTAGGTAAATGAACAGATAGTAATGTTGATGTCCCTGATGCTTGGAGAATAAATTATAATAGCACTTGAAGTTGAACAGTTACTGCTGATTATTTGAGTTGAACATGGTTACCATATACAATTAGCACAATTAATACTCCAGAATTTCATAGTATTTCTCAAATTAATTGTTTAGATATTTGAAAAAATCCTATTAATTCTAATATAGTGAATGGTTCAGTAATAATTACATGAAATGAATTTTCATTATCTTGATCTTGTACTTCAAATACTAGAATTCTAGAATTTACTACAAAGTTTAAAAATGATACAAATAAAATTCACATAAATGCACTGAACTGATTGATTGAAGTTAAATAATAAAAAAAGACTTAATATTTAAAATATTAAGTCTTTTTTATGCAGCTTTTAATTCTTCAAATACTGGCCTTTTTCTCTCATATTCTAAATTAGATACATTATCAGTATTAAATACTTCATCATTTGCAGCTAATATATCATTTTTACATTCCATTATTTCAAATAACGAAGCATTAATATCATCTAACATTGCATTAAGAGGTCATGAAAATTCTGGATTTATATCTAATTTTGATATAAGATCATGTCTTTCTCTCAATGATGTTTCATTTTGTAATTTTTTTTCGTGAGTTTCATTTAATGTAGGAGATGAATATTCAGATCCTGGTTTGTTAAAATTATTTCCCATATTTATTTTTATTTTTGTAGTAAATTTTTATTTTTTACAGTTCACTTTTAAGTTGTTCTATATGATTTTTTACACGTTTTTCTCTATTATGTAAGATAATATTTTTAATATTTTCAACCTTATCTCACACTAATATCTCTCTTTCTTCACGAATTTCTTCTTCTATTTTAATTAATCTAGATGCAAGATTTCAAAAATTTTGCAGTAAATTATTTTGCTTGTGCATTGGAAGCAAAGCATATATTTGTTTTATATCGTATTGATCTTTTTGTGAAAGATTATACTGTGTTAATAACTTTTCTAATTGTGTATTCATAATTTTTAATACATAATAACTTTATCACATATTAGTAGCACTTACAAATTAAGGCAAACTATTTTTTAGTTTTATTCTAGACAAATATTATTTTTATGTCCCCAAAACTGAAAGAACTTCTTCAATACTTGTTTCTCATAAAACAACTTTTAATAATGCATCTTCCTTGATTGGGACCATTCAATCTCATATAGCTTGTATTTCTAGTTGCATACGTGAAGCATTTTTTAACATAAGTTCTTCTAATTTATCAGTCATTTCTAATACTTCATATAAACCAACTCTTCACTTATAACCTGTTTGATTACAATGCACACATCCTCATTCTTTTACTTTATATAGTTTTAAGTTTTCTTTATCCTTCATATATTTCCCAACCTTTCATATAATGTATGACTTAATTTTTTCAGTCGGAGTATAAGAATCTTTACACTTAATACATAATTTACGAGCAAGTCTTTGGGAAATAATAACTCTTAAACTTGAACTAATTAATAGTGGATCAACTCATAAATTAACTAATCTCTGTATAGTATGTGTTGCTGAATTGGTATGTAAAGTAGAAAATACAATATGTCATGTTATTGATGCTTCAACAGCTAATTTAGCAGTTTCTTCATCTCTCACTTCCCCTACCATAATTATATCCGGATCTTGCCTTAATAAACTTCTTAATCATGAAGCAAATGTAAACTTAATCATAGGATTAATTTGCGTATGATTAACACCTGGAATTCTATATTCTACAGGATCTTCCAAAGTAGAAATATTTTTTTCTTCTGGATTGAACTGTGATAATAATGAAAATAATGTAGTTGATTTACCAGAACCTGTTGGTCATACTGCAAGTATCATACCATAAGAGTCTTGTAAATGTTTTTTGATCTTGACCATATTATAAGGCATAATACCTATATCTTTTAATTCTGGTGGCTTTGAATCTTTTTTTAATATTCTAATAACACATTTTTCTCAATAAATAGTAGGCAGTACTGAAACTCTCATATCTACTGTTTTTCATCAGAATAATTTATAATTTATTTTACCATCTTGAGGCAACCTATGTTCATCAATTCTTAAATATGCTAGGATTTTTATTCTCGCTATAATTGCATCTTTTTGAATTAAATCAATTGTTTTAAAATTTATAAAATTACCATCAATACGTAACCTAACAATCATTACTTTATCTCTTGGCTCTATATGAATATCAGAAGCTCCTGATCGAAGTGCTTCTAAGAATATATCATTTACTAAACTAATAATTCCTGAATCATCTGCTTTTCATCATAAAGCATTTACATTCATATCTGAGTCCATATGATTTTTAATTGTTTCTCCTCCAGTTCAATTCACAGAAAAAAGATCCTCTACTTTGACTTTTTTCTTCGTCTTAAGAGCATTTTTTCATTCAGTTGATTTTTTTAAGAAATCTTGGAGAGTCACAACCTGATAGATATTAAATAAATTAATTATACTAATATTATCACAACTCTAGGTTTCTAGCAACTTAACAACTTGACAAATATTATATTTAAGAATAAAAACTACTATAAAAATAATAAATAATTTTGAATTCTATTCTTCCTGTTTAAAATATACAAAATTACTATTTAAAATATACAACTTATGAATATTCCTCAAGTTGAACTTTATTCAGATGGTTGAGCAAATCCAAATCCTTGAATTTGATGATACTGAATTATTTTAAGCTATAAATGAGTTAAAAAAGAATTTTATCAATGATTTGAATTAACAACAAATAATAGAATGGAGTTACTATGAGTTATCACAGGTTTATCAAAGCTCAAAACTAAATCAAAAGTTCAAGTTTATACAGATTCTCAATATACAATAAACGGAATTCAAAAATGATGGGCTCAAAAATGGAAACTTAATAATTGGTATAGAACAAAGAGTGAAAAAGCTACAAATTTTGATTTATGGGAGAAATTATTAACTTTAACTCAGCAACATGACGTTTCTTTTACCTGGGTTAAAGGACATAATTGACACATAGAAAATGAACGTTGCGATGAATTAGCAACACTTGCAATGAGTATGGATACTATATTAGTTGATGAAAAATATATCCCTAATGACACTGATAAACAAAAAACTATCGGTTCTCTAGATAGAAATGAAAATACTGAAAAAATTATTCAAGTATTATGAAAATGAGATCCTTCTCTTAAGGTAGAAAATGATTGAGATCCATGTAAGAAATGTCTCACTCCTGTAATTAAAAAAATTCCAAAACATACGAAAAAGACCCTACTAAAGAAATTTTATTATAAATATTATTTCAATTGTCCAAATTGTAAGACAAATTACATGACTAATCAGGCAAAAGATGATGTTAAGAATTTAAAGATATAAAAAAGATAACCAATTGGTTATCTTTTTTTATTGTTCAGATTTATTTTCAAATAATGGAGGTGGTGTACTTTGAATATTTGGATTATATTCAATAATCATAGGATAAGCAAAGTTGTTATCTCAATAACTAAAGTAAGAATTCCCTCAGTTATACACATTATTTTTCAATGTATCTGCATCACCATCATCATATGTGAAATATCTTCTTAAGAAGTTCAAATCATATTTTCTTGCCTCATTTAAATCACAGGTTACTGTAACATAATATGGACATTTTGGTATAATTGATCCTCAGATTGTATTTTCAGAAAATAGTGTACCATATAGGTAAAATTGATCTTTTAGTATTGTTGTTCATATTGAACCATCTATTTCTCCATCTGTTGTTGTATAACTCATTAGTGCCTTATCAGCATAATATATACCTGCTAGATGGGTTACTGATGGATCTAAGTATATATTTCAACCTACTCATCAATCATCACTTAATACCATTACTCATAACATATCTGTTGATTTGTTTGAATATGTAATATTTCATTTAATATATGCATTTCATCATTTAATAATAATTGTTTTTACTCATGATGCCACTAAATCTCATGCTGATCATATTTCTATAATCTTGTTTGCAGGAGTATTTGAGCTAACATCATAATATAATATTGTATTATTTCTTAATCTTGTACCATTTGGATTTGACCAAGTCGATCATGTAATATCCGTAATTGATCATGCCGTAGCTCACGATACATTTTTAGTTTCTAATATTGCTTGTTTACGAAGAAGCTCTCTTAATCATGCTTTTGAATTATTTCATACTGCATAGAGATCTGTTCATGATTGACCTGTTGTTATATCTGCTTGTGTTTTTGATTGAATCCTTCACATTACTTTCAATCAAACTTGGTTTGTATTTATTAGATTTGTTCCATCTACATAACGTGTCTTCCCTACTGTATTTGTATCATAAGAAACTATATGTGAGTTAACTATATATCTCACATGTGACGATATATATGTTGGCAGACTTGTATCTATTGATCAAGCTACATGACTAATCTTAACATCAAAGTTTTTTGATGATAAAAGATTTCATAAATCTTGTAAAGGTCATACCGTTGTTTGATGTCATTCTGTAATAGTTATCGCTGAACTATCAGGTTGATAAACTAAATTATAATTTGGATGAGCTATATTATTACTCGATCCATTAGTTTGACCAAATCATAATCTAACAGAACTACTCGTTACACTTGCTGGTGAACCTACTGCTCTATTTACTGTAAGAATCGCAGATTGAACAGTGTCAGCAAATATTCATAATGAGAGATCTCATGTAAATTCTGCTAAATATAGAGGTTTAAAACTAAATATTATATCTGTTTTTCATCCATCAAATACCACTCAACCTGAATGTGTCGCTGCTATATATAATGACGGATCTTGTCTTATTGTATAGTCTATATCATGGATTGTCATATCTCCATTAGCCCATTGTCTCCCATCTGTTGCTCCACTTAAGAATGTTGGAGTGTAAACTTGAAAGTCATAATCATAGATTCCATCTGATGAAGTCTCATTTGCTAGTGTTGTTGTTGTATTTAATAGATTTGAGAATACTCATGGTGTTCTTGGTCTA
>Ga0233426_10004275_pt1 | contig 10778 bp, 6 predicted proteins | sample SI_118_April2016_6_FD_179875 | JGI IMG/M metagenome (GOLD analysis project Ga0233426, IMG submission 179875) | Seawater microbial communities from Saanich Inlet, British Columbia, Canada - SI_118_April2016_10_MG | ecosystem: Environmental > Aquatic > Marine > Inlet | place: Canada: British... | reverse complement strand
GTAATACAACTTGCGATCCAGTACTCTGCGATATAAATGAATATTCCCTTAATCATGTATGTACTGCTTGTCCAATTGGTACAACTCATGATATAGGAGATGATTCTAGTGGACCAGGCACCCCTTGTAGTTCCACCCTTTGTGAAACTGATCAGTATATTAGCAATCATACTTGCTTACCCTGTCCCCCAGGTACAACCAATCCAGAAAGAAATGATAGTAGCTTAGAAGATACAACATGCGATCCAGTACTATGTGAAATCAATGAATATTCTTTAAATCATATTTGTACTGCGTGTCCAGCCGGAACAACTCATGAAGCAGGGGATGATTCTTCTGGTACAGGTACACCATGTAGTTCTACCTTTTGTGGAACGGATCAGTATGTCAGTAACAATACCTGCTTACCTTGTCCCCTGGGTACAACCAATGATAGTGGTGGTGATACTAGCTTAGACGATACAACATGTGAATCTATCCTTTGTGATACAAATGAATATTCTTTAAATCATGTTTGTACCTCATGTCCATCGGGTACAACGCATGAAGAAGGGGATGATTCTTCTGGCTCCGGTACACCATGTACTGCTACCATTTGTGGAACGGATGAGTATGTTAGTAATAATACTTGCTTACCCTGTTCACCGGGTACAACCAATGATAGCGGTGATGATAGTACTGGTGCTGATACAATATGTGAATCAATTCTTTGTGAAGTGAATGAGTATTCTTTAAACCATGATTGTGTTGAGTGTCCATCGGGTACAACCCATGAAGCGGGCGATGATTCTTCCGGTCCAGGTACACCATGTACTGCTACCCTTTGTGAAACTTATCAGTATGTGCGTGATAATACTTGCTTACCGTGTCCCCCTGGAACAACCAATTTGGAAGGAGATGATAGTAGTGGAGGCGATACAACCTGTGATTCTATACTCTGTGATATTAATGAATATGCATTAAATCATGTTTGTACACCATGTCCAGAGAATACGATCCATGATTCTGGAGAGGATTCTTCCGGACCAGGGACTCCTTGTAGCCCTGGATTTTGTCAAGAAAATGAATATGTACAAAATAATGAGTGTATTTCATGTTCTGAAAATCAATGGAATGAAGAAGGTGATATGATAAATGGAGACAATACAGAATGTGATCCGATTGTTTGTAGAAGGGCTGATAATACGGATTTATATATCATTAATAATGAAATATTAGATAGAGCTTCATTTGATGTTGATGCTGTTTGTAATGCTGATATATCATTTGGTGAAGTAAGTATATCACCGTGTGATGAAAATAATCAACCGTATACAATAGAAGGTTGTCAACCAATTGTATGTAATACAACACCTCCTCCACCTGGTTATGTAAATATAAATGAAGTTGAATTAAATAAATTAAATGGTTTTAATGTAACTGGTGAATGTGGTGATAATTTTTCTGGAACATTTGAAGCAAATCCATGTGAAAATAATAATGAAAATTATACCTTTGAAGGATGTAACTTAAATGATGGATACTTTATAGATGATGATAGCCAAGTTGTTGCTTGTACACCGATTGAAAATATGGCCCAAGGTGCCACATTAAGTTGTAGTAATTTAAGTAATTCGCAAATTATTAATCCAAATAGTAATGGAAGGAAATGTGCTGAATATTACAGATACAATGAAGCTACAAATGAAAATGAAAATGATGAATGTATACTTTATAATTGTGATTTACCAGAAGTAGGGACAGAAGAAAGGGATTTATTAGATCAAAAATATATCATTAATGAACAAAATTCTAATTTTGATCCAATAAATTTTACGATTGATGGAACTTGTAATGATGAAACATCAATACCAATTGATGAAAATAATCCTAATTTTGATTGTAATGAACAAGGATTTCAATTTAGTGGTTGTATTTTAAGTAATACAAGAAATTGCATTAGTGAACTTCATACAGATTGTAATGATGAATGTCAAAAACAATTTAAGATTTCACAAAATAAAAGAGGAGATGGTGAAGATTGTATTGAAGCAATCTATAATTCACAAACAAATGAAATAGAAGATACAATCATAAGATCTATTGATGAAAATGGTCAATGTTTAGATAATTGTGTTTGTCCTAGAGGATCCCCTGATTTTTGTACTTTCCAATGTGGACCCGGCGAAAATTATAATTTTGAAATAGAAAATGGAAGTAGAATTAATGAAGAAGGATGTCCATTGAACATTGATTGTATAGGTCAATGGAATAATGAAAATGTAAGTCATAGAGATTATTCATCCACACCTACCTTATGCGAAGTAACATGGGAAATTACAACTCCAAAATCTGGAGATGGAGATGATTGTAATTATAATCACAATCAAAGAGTATTATTTAATAATAATGATCCTAATATACCTGATATATGTAATATATCAGATACAGATCAATTATATTGTACAAATAATACTAATTCAGATGATAACTGGACAAATGAAAGATGTACACAAGAATCAGGTAATTTGAGTGTTGCGGTGGTAAATGGAGAAAATATAAGATTAAATACAAACACACCCGAAGAACATTTCAATTTATGTTGTACAAATGATATACAAGAACCAATCTATCATAATGAATTTATGATACCGAATGCGAATGATACTATGGATACTGTATTTAGATAATTAATATTTATCAACCATTATTTTTAATAAGTTTATATTTTTATCATTTAATACATTTTGAATATCATCAAGTGAATATTTAAAATTATTATTAATAAGATTAATAAGTGTATATTCATCTATATTTTTTTTTAAACAAAAATTAATAACTTTTTCGTTTTTATCTAATTCACTCCGATAATTATTTAGAATAAAATAAATAAATGTTTCTGATGATTTAATTTTCAAAAAAAGTTCTGTAAATTTCTCGTTTGATAATGCTCCTATATTGTAGATTTTTTTAAAAATATCTATATTTCCATATTCAAAACAATTTTTCAATAATAAATGATTTTGTTTTATTTTTATTTTATCATATAAAAAATAAAATAAATCATTATATCCAATCATAATACATGATTCTAATAATTTATGATTAAAATTAATGTCTTTTTTTAATACTAAAAAAAATAAAATATCTTCGCAATTACTAATTCTGTGAATAATATGTTTTATTTTTGTATTTAAAGTACCTTTAATATCATTATAATAATTCATTAATATATAAATTAACAGTTCTCTATTATTATGTTTAATAGATATATTTAATAATGTTTCTTCTAATTGAAAGGTTTTGTTTTGATTGTTTTTAATTAAAAAATCTAAAATATTAATTTTATTATATGTTGCGGCATATGTTATAGGGTTTAAATTATCTGTTAGTTTATGATTGAATGAATCAGTTATAAAATCGTGATCAGAATAGATGTAAAACTTATTATATAAAATATTATGGAATAGATCATATTGAATACCTTTTTCAATAACGTCTAAACGATTATATTTTATTAGTAATTTGATATTATCTAATTCAATAGGATACTTATTCTTAAATATCCATTCAAATAATTTTAAAGATGTTTGTTTTTTACATAAATCTTTGATTTCGGCTTTTTCAATCTTTTGATTGATTAAATCATATTTATGCTCCATCTTATAAAAACAATCTAAAAAATAGTGATTTATATTTTTAATATTTAAATAATCACATAATGTGAATGTAGGGTTATCAATAATTCTAAAAATTATTTCATCAGGTAAGATGTTAAACATCATGACTTGTTCTATTAAATTTGATATTTTATTTTTAAATATCTAAAAAAAAAAATGGATCTATTGGACCATATTGAATTAATTATTCGTCTTCAAAATATTCATCTTATTAAATATATTGCAATTAAAGAAAACCTTGATTATAAAGAGTTATGTAAAAAATATCTTAAATAATCTCTTTTGTACGACATAATGGACATGTATTATTATTTTCTATCCATAATTTGATACAATCTGTATGAAAAATATGATTACAATTTAATTTAATTATTTTTTTATCCGTAGTAAACTCTTCAAGGCAAATACTACATTCTTCATCTTTATGGAAAATTATATCATAATTTTCTTCTGATTGATTAATTGTTTCAATTAAATTTTGATTTAATGTATTATTTCTGATATTTAGATCTGTATTTTGATTTGATGGAGACCGACAACAAACAGATAAGAATGATATTCCAATAAGAAATAGTATACCTACACAAACTTGAGAAAAATTATTTACATTATAATAGATTGTATTATTTGAATTATTATAATCATTATTATAATCATCATTATATTCATTGTATTTTCCATAATTATCATATGGATGTTCCATTGTTTAATATTTTATAGATTTTAATATTTAAATATAGTAATTTGAAATATTTTTTTTTCAAACTAATCATTATAAAATGTATAAAATTGGTACGGATTGTAGTGGGATTGAAGCCCCAATTCAAGCGATAGAAAAAATAAAACAAAAATATAAGATTGATTATTCTCATGAATTTTCATCCGAAATATGTGATTATGCAAAAAAATGTATTCTTGAGAATTATCATCCTAAAAAAATATATGGAGATATGAAAAAAAGAGATGTTCATGAATTAGAAGATATTGATATTTATATTGCCGGATTTCCATGTCAACCGTTTAGTCGAGCAAATAAGTATAAAACAAAAGTTGATCCTCGTTTGAATCTATTTCAAAATTGTTTAGATGTTATTTTTGAGAAAACACCAAAAATATTTATTCTTGAAAATGTCAAAACACTTTTAACACTTAATAATGGTTCATATTTTAAAGAAATTATTCAACAATTAGAAAATAATGATATCTATGATGTAAATTGGAAAATATTAAATACAAAAGATTATGGAATCCCTCAATCAAGGGATCGTTTATATTTTGTGGGTATTCAAAAATCAGAATTAAAAAATGATTTTAGTTTTCCCGAAAAAATACAAATGAAAAATATCAATGATTTTATTGATAAGAAAGATAAAACAAAACTACCAATTAAAGAAAATAATAAAGATTTATTTAATAATATTCCTAAAGATTCAGTTTTTATTGATGTTGGTTTTAGAAAATCAAAGTTTGTGAATTCAAATAAATGGGCCCCTTGTATAACCGCACAACCAAACATGTGGTGTGTCCCAATGCACAGAAAAGCAAATATTAATGAATATTTAATGCTTCAAGGCTTCCCTACTACTTTTAAACAACCAAATGAAATATCTGATCATCAAATGAAAATAAGAATTGGTAATTCAATGACTGTTAATGTTATAGAAAAACTTTTAGAACAATGTTTTCTAGCGATTAATCAAATTAATAATTTAAAGGATTAATCATAATATATTTTATATTATAAAAATGAATGATACAAATCATATAAGGAAATATATTAATTATCATAATCAATATGTAAAAAAATATGGAGAAAATACTGTTATTTTTATGCAAACCGGGAGTCATTTTAATATTTTTGCCGTAATTAATGATGAAATTAATGATGGACCTGATATTTATAATATTTGTACAAATATTCTTAATAATTCACTTCAAGTGACTCGTCAAAATAAAAGTAAACCCGAAGTATCATATAAAAATTGTTTAATGGCTGGTTTCCCATTATATTCTGTAAATAAATATGAAAATATGTTATTAGATAATAATTTTACAGCTGTAATTGTAGAACAAATTACTCCTCCTCCAAATACTGAAAGAGGTGTAACCAGGATAATTTCCCCTGGTACAACAATAGATAATCCTAAACATGATAGTAATTATTTAATGTCTATTTATGTTGAAAAGAATATTTATCAGAATAATGATGTTTATATCGTTGGTTGTTCTATTATTGATTTATCAACCGGTAAAAATTATCTACATTCAATTATTAGTAAATTAGATGATGATAATTATTGGAATGATGAAATAAGTCGTTTTATTCATTTTTATAATCCATCTGAAATAATATTTCATTTTAAAAACTTTGAGTTCACAAATGATGAAATCATTCAAAATTGGGATATTTCTCATAACTCTATTCAAATTAATCACTATAATGATAAAAATCTTTTAAAAAATTCATATCAAAATGATTTCTTACAAAAAGTTTTTAAATTAAATTCTATGCTATCACCAATTGAATATTTTGATTTGGAATTAAAACCAGAACTAGTAATTTCATATATTTATCTATTACAGTATGTAAAAGATCATCGTGTTGATACTCTTCAAAATATTGAAAAACCCGAAATAGTTAATGATACTAATTTTTTATCATTAACATCCAATTCAATAAGACAATTAAATATTGTAAATAATTACTCTTATTTTAAAGGAAAAAATGAATCACTGTTATCAGTTACAAATGCTTGTGTAACTTCAATGGGCAGAAGGCTTTTTAAAGAAAGATTATTATATCCTAGTATTGATCCAGAAATTATTAATTATAGATATGATCTTGTAGATTTATTTAGAAATAATAACTTTTATGAAACCATTATTCCGATTCTAAGGAAAGTGAATGATTTAGAAAAATCATTAAGAAAAATGGGATTGGGTTTAATACAACCCAATGAATTTTATTCCGATAAATTATCATTTGAGTTTGTTAATAAGATACTAACGATTTTAAATCAACAAAAATCTATTCTAGAGAAATTAGATGTAAATAATCATATTAAACGATTTGAAGAATTTTATCAAAAAATAAATGAAAATTTTAATTTCTTAAACTTTACATCAACAAAATTAGAAAGATCAATTTTTAATATTAATATTGATCCTCAATTAGATGAATATGATGAAAAAACAAAAAGTATTTATAAGAATCTTAATTATATAAGATCTCGTATTTCAAAATTAATAGATAATAGTGATTCAAGTGTAAAATTAGATTATGATGAAAGAAATAATTGGTTTATTTATTGTACTCATAAAAGATCTAATGTTTTAAAAGAAAGACTTAACAATTTAGGTGATAATAATATCCATGTAAAAAATGACGATAAAAAAAATATATTTACATTTAAACCATCTGAGTTTGATTTTAAGAAAAAAGATTCTTCATCAATGATTATTGTATTAAATAGTGTTAAATCATTATCATCAGAATTAATAGATATACAAGATAAATTAGTATCATTAAATCGCGAAAAATACAAGAAAACAATTGAAGAATTATATAATGAATATCATTATGATCTGAAACAATTTTATTTATTTTTATCGGAAGTTGATGTATATTGTTCATGTGCAAAAATATCAATTCAGAATTGTTATCATAGACCAAAGATAGTTGATTCTGAAAAAAGTTTTATTGATATTAAAGATATTAGACATCCAATTGTAGAACGGATTCATACAAATACAGAATATATTACAAATGATGTTCATTTAGGTAAAAAAGATGAAAAAGATGGAATCTTACTTTTTGGAACCAATGCATGTGGAAAATCAACCTTTATGAAAGCAGTTGGTTTAAATATTATTATGGCTCAAGCGGGTATGTTTGTATCAGCATCCTCATTTATTTATAAACCATATAATCAAATATTTACAAGAATATTAAATAATGATAATATTTTCCGTTCACAATCATCGTTTGCCGTAGAAATTCAAGAATTAAAAAGTATTTTAAAAAGAGCAGATTCTAATTCTCTTGTTTTAGGAGATGAATTATGTTCAGGTACAGAAAGTGTATCTGCTTTATCTATTATAGGGGCAGGGTTAAATACATTATGTAAAAGAAAAACATCATTTATTTTTACATCTCATTTACATCAATTAACAAAATTAGATGAAATTACTTCAATTGAAAATCTAAAAATATATCATCTTAAAATTCATCATGATGTAGAAAACGATATACTTATTTATGATCGTAAGTTAGAAGAAGGATCCGGTCCATCAATCTATGGTTTAAAAGTATGTGAAGCGATGGGAATGTCATCTGAATTTATTTCAATTGCAAAAAATATTCAATCAAAATTAGAAAAAGATAATATAAATACAAAAAAATCACAATATAATAAAAATGTTTTTATGGATGAATGTAAAATATGTTTTGCAAAAGATTCTCAACTAGAAACTCACCATATTAAAGATCAACAATTCGCAGATAAAAATAATATCATTGATCATCACCATAAAAATATAAAACATAATTTAGTTCCATTATGTAAAGCATGTCATTTAAAAGTAACAAATCATGAACTAATCGTTTCGGGTTGGAAAGAAACAAATCAAGGTCGTATCTTAAATTGGAGTATATCCGAAAAAAAAATACAATCAAAGAAAAAATTTAATGAAAAAACAATTCAAATTATCCTTGAATTAAGAGAAATTAATGATAAATTATCACAAAAAGATTTCTTAAAAAAAATAGAATTAGAAAATAATATTAAATGTAGTATCTCAACATTTAAAAAAATAATTGATAAAATGTATTAATTCGCTTTTAATAATCGTTCAATGTTAGATTTTGATCGTCCGCTATTTTGTTTTTTTTTAGTTTCGGTAATTTTTAGCTTATAGTTTTCTTCATTTATTAGTATTTTAATATTTTCTATGTATTCTTCATCTACATTATAAATAACATCCGAGTTTTTATTTAGTTTTCCATTTTTACAATTTATCATTAATAATTCCTTTAATTGTTCGTTTTTTTCAGGGGTTTTTTCTATATTATCAGCATATTTATTTAAAAGATTTAATTTCATTCCTAAATCTAATTTATTCCATTTCTTTTTATATACATTTTTTTTTTCTTTTTCAAGTAATTTACCAATATCTTCAGATGTATTTAATTGATGGGAATTATTTGGTGAACTTCTACTTTCAATATCTTTGAGTTGGATTGGTTTTTTATGTGTCCTTATATTTTCAGTTGATGTTTTATTGACATCTTTCGAAGATTCTTCTTTGTCAAGGACATTTTTTAGGTCCATTTATTAATATTTATAGATTTATCCTTAAATAATCTATTTTAATATCTATCATATTATATATATGGAAAAAGATTTGGAAAACTCATTAGTTATTCTAAATAATGTAAAGGGTATTGAATATGTCCGTCCACCAATTTTAAATTTCATTAAAAAAAAAGAAACAAATGATTTTATTGATTATCAAATTATTACAAAAAAAGATAGTAAAACAAAATCCGATCCTAAAAAAGGTTGTCCAGAAAATCCATTTATTAATTTTTTAGATTCATTCATTTTCTGTAATCCAACAATTAATATTAAAATGCCAAAAAAAAATTATATGATTAAAAAAGATAAAAAAAAATATGCTTATGCGGTTGGGATGTTTCCAAATCCTAAAAATGGAAAAGCAGCATATTTAGATGGTTGTATTTTAGCAGCATTAGGGTTAAAAAGACAAACAACAAATGCAGATGTTATTTGTTTTATTACTCATGATATATCCAAAAAAGATAAAGAAAAATTAGAAATAGTTTTTGACAAAGTTATTTATGTTCCATATATTTCTCCCTATGATATGGGTGGAGAAGGAGAATTAAAAACAATCATGATTAATAAAGATATATTTAAAAATTGCCATGGATATACAAAAAATCACCCATATGTTCATGTATTTTTTAAATTACATATTTTTAATCCTGAATTATTCCCATACGAAAAAGTATGTTTTGTAGATTCAGATTTAGTTCCACTAAATTATTATGATTCACTTTTTACACTAAATACTCCAGCAGGTTTCGTTGAATATCGTAAAAAACCTCCTTATCTAGAATCATATCAATGGGATAGATGTGATTATTTAGAACATGGAAAATTAATACCAAAAGAAATTACAGATGTTGATAAACCAACCGGTGCTGATGTTAATGCAGGATTACTACTAATTAAACCAAATAAAAAAGAATATGATGAAATGATAAAAGAATTATCATCGCCGATTGAGGAATGGATGGGGCCAAACAAAAAACATAAAGGTTTTTATCATTTTAATTTTGATAATCCTAAAGGTACAGAATTTGTTAAAAATTCATATTGTTTTCCAGAACAAAATTATCTTACAAAAAGATATTCAGGTAAATGGACTTTTATTGAGTTTGCATTTCAAAGTTGGAGTAGAGATCCATGTAATTCGTTTGGTATTCATATGGCAGCGTTTAATCCAAAACCATGGTTTAAACAACCCATTGGAACCCTTATTAAAACAAATGAAAAATATCAACCGTATCTTAAAGAATGGAATAAAAAACAAGTTAGATTTCCACTCGCGATGATTGAAGGAACAGATGAAAATTATGAAAATATATCATTCTCATATGAAATATTCAATGAAGTAATTATATGGGGGATGGTAAATTATCCAGAATTAACTAAATTTTTCGTCCATAATACACAAATACACGGTTCTAAAGTATCATTTGATAGAGATGTCTTCAAAAAAATATCGCCGAAAGCTGATATACAATTTAAATATTTAAAAGATATAAATAAAAATGACACAATTTATAGAAGATTAAGTAATTCTCAAAAACAAATTACAGATCTAATTAATGATTATGATAAACATGTACATAAAATAAAAGATAATTATCTAATGATATGTAGAGAAAAAATAAGGGATAAAAATGATAAATTAAATTATGATTTTCAAATTGTAAAATATAAAAATTATAAAACAAAATCAGAAAATAAAATTAATACTTTGTTAAATAAAGATAAATATCCATATGGGAAAAATAAAGGGAAATCAATA
>Ga0233426_10004273_pt1 | contig 10778 bp, 12 predicted proteins | sample SI_118_April2016_6_FD_179875 | JGI IMG/M metagenome (GOLD analysis project Ga0233426, IMG submission 179875) | Seawater microbial communities from Saanich Inlet, British Columbia, Canada - SI_118_April2016_10_MG | ecosystem: Environmental > Aquatic > Marine > Inlet | place: Canada: British... | reverse complement strand
GTTTAGTTATTTATGGAATCCAAAAAAAATTAATAGAAATTACACCAAATTTTAATCTATAGTTAAATTTATTTTTGAAAACCTATTTATACAATACAATTTTCTAAACCACTAAGAAAAACCTAATCTGTATTAAATGAAGCTTATAAATTTAAGCATTAACCAATTTTTCCTCCTTTGGAAAAGCTTGTTTGCTAAAAATGAATAATAGAGCAACACCAATACTTATAAAAGCATCTGCCGGATTAAAGATATATTGAAAAAACGTAAAATCGTTACCACCAATAAAAGGAATCCACTCTGGTAATACACCATCCCAAAAAGGGAAATATAACATATCTACTACTTTACCATAAAATAATTCACCATAAGGTTTTTCTGCAAAAAGTGTTGCTACTTTATGATTTGATTGATCAAAAATAACTCCATAAAAAACAGAGTCTATTATGTTACCTACTGCACCAGAAAAAATAAGAGAAATACCAATTATAACAGCATTGTGTACTTTGCGTTTTATATTGCCTACTAACCAAAATATAATTGCAGAAACCGCTACAATTCTAAATAAAGTTAAAAAAAGTTTCCCTGTTCTACCACCAAACTCAAAACCCATTGCCATTCCATTATTTTCGACGAAATGAATTCTAAACCAATCAAAAACTATTACTTCCTCACCCAAATAAAAATTAGTTTTTATATAAATTTTTATTATTTGATCTAAAATAATTGCAATTAAGATTGTAGCAATTGCAAGATTTTTTTTTGACATTCTTTTTTGTATTTGTAATCACAAAAATAACAATATTATTGTGTTTATTTAGTAGTTAAAAAAATATTAGCATTTAAAGAGTGTATACTTATTTCTTTATCTAATTCCACTTCCTGATTCTGATCTACTTCTTCAACTAAAACATTGTTAACTTTAATTTTACCGTTTTTAGAAACCACATCAATCATTCCTTTATTTAATGTCGCATATAAATTTCCACTATACATTTTAACTTCTAAATTTGCATAAATTTTATGAAGTTTTAAAATACCGTTTTCAATAAAGATTTTTAAATCCCCTTTATAACTCATAGATTCTAAATTTATTTCATCCCCAAAAAATGTAATTAATTTGTTTTTTGGCACTTTAATAATTGCATTTGCTCTGCACAACCCTTTGGTAATAAATTTTCTAAAAACCTTATCCTCTTGTTTGTTATTAGGTATTTGAAATTGAATTTTTACTCGATTATTAAACTCTTTGTAGAAAATATTTTGTTGTCCTATATTTTCCGTAATCAAATAAATCTCAATAAATTTTGACGTTGAATTTTCAATTACAACATCATCCAACCCTTGCGAGGAAATTTCGATTTCTTTTGATTGTGTTTCAAATTTCTGAAGCAATTTATTTTGAGATAAAGTTACTTTAGAAACAAGACAAATTAAGATAATAAGATGAATTTTCATTGAAGAAAAAAAGCTTCTATACAGAAGCTTTTAAAATTTTATATTACAAAACAATCATTATTGTTTACGTTTTGCCTCAATACTCAGAGTTGTATGAGGGACTAATAACAATCGTTCTTTTTGTATTAACTTACGAGTAACTCTACAAATTCCATAGGTACCATTCTCTATTCTTAACAAAGCATTATTAAGATCTCTAATAAACTTTTCTTGTCTTATCGCCAATTGTACATTTGCTTCCTTATTCATTACTTCTGATCCTTCATCAAAAGATTTAAATGTGTGAGAGGTATCATCAGTTCCGTTATTAGCATCGTTTTTATACGCTGCTTTTAACAGCGCTAAATCTTCCTCTGCTCTTGCTATTTTCTTATTAATAATTGCTTTAAACTCCTGCAAGTCAGCTTCGTTATATTTTGTTCTTACTTCTAACATAAATATTACATTTTTTCAATTAATATTTTACTTTTTATGGCATCAAACTCAATTTCTGTACCATCTTTTAAATCATCAACAAAAACCAATTCACTGGTTAATGTTTCAGTCATAATGTAGTCTTTATTATCCGTGATAGATTTTTGTAAGTTTTCGAAATTTAAAACTGTTAACTTTATTTTATCTGCTAACTCCAACCCTTTGTCTTTGCGTGCATTCTGAATTCTGTTTACCAACTCTCTAGCAACTCCTTCTTTACGCAATTCTTGGGTTATTGTAACATCTAAAGCAACTGTTAACGAGCCTTCATTTGCAACTAACCAACCTTCAATATCTTTTGATGATATTTCTACATCTGAGATATCTAAAGTAATATTTTTTCCATTAAGGTCAAGTAAAATGTTTTTATCTTTCTCTATTTTGTTAATATCTTCTTGATTAAACTTTTGAACCTCAGCAGCAATAAAACGCATATCTTTTCCGAATTTTGGTCCTAATGTTTTAAAATTAGGTTTAATTTGTTTGATTAAAATATCTGAAGCATCATCTAAAATTTGAATTTCCTTAATATTTACCTCGTTCTTAATTAAATCTGCAACGGCTAAAATTTCTTCTTTCTGTTGCTCACTATCAACAGGAATCATAATTTTTTGAAGTGGTTGGCGTACTTTTATCTTTTCTTTTGCTCTTAATGATAAAACTAAAGAGGATATTATTTGCGCATTTTCCATTTTACGCTCTAAGCTCTTGTCAACAAAACTTGCATCGTAAACGGGAAAGTTAGATAAATGAATACTTTCTGATGTTTCTTTACCTGTTACCGAGTTTAAATCTTGATACAATTTATCCATAAAAAACGGTGCAATTGGCGATGCCAATTTTGCAATCGTATTCATACAAGTGTATAGCGTTTGATATGCAGAAATTTTATCTGTTTGATAATCCCCTTTCCAAAAACGTCTTCTACTTAAACGCACATACCAGTTACTCAAATAATCTTGTGTAAAATCTGATATTGCTCTTGCAGCTCTTGTTGGCTCATATTCTGCATAAAATTTATCAACTTTATGAATTAAAGTGTGTAATTCTGATAAAATCCATCGATCTATTTCTGGTCTGTCTTTTAAAGGAATATCTGCTTCTTCATAAGAAAAGCCATCAGTATTTGTGTATAAAGTAAAGAATGAATAGGTATTATATAAAGTTCCGAAAAACTTACGTTTTACTTCTTCGATCCCTTCTAAATCAAATTTTAAATTATCCCAAGGATTTGCGTTTGCAATCATATACCAACGTGTTGCATCTGCACCATAAGTAGATAAAGTTGTAAAAGGATCTGTTGCGTTTCCTAAACGTTTAGACATTTTATGTCCGTTTTTGTCTAAAACTAAACCATTAGACACTACGTTTTTATATGCTACAGAATCAAAAACCATTGTAGAAATTGCATGTAATGTATAAAACCAACCACGTGTTTGGTCTACTCCTTCTGCAATAAAGTCTGCCGGAAAAGATTCATTTTTATCAATTTTCTCTTTGTTTTCAAATGGGTAATGCCATTGAGCATATGGCATAGAACCAGAATCGAACCAAACATCAATTAAATCACTTTCACGTTTCATTGGTTGTCCTGTTGCTGAAACTAAAACAATTTCATCAACAATATTTTTATGTAAATCTATTTTCGCATAATTATCTTCGCTGTTGTTATCAACTTCAAAATCTTCGAAAATATCTTTTGCTAAGAAGCCAGCTTGCACAGCCTTTGCCATTTCTTCTTTTAACTCTTTAACAGAGCCAATACAAATTTCTTCTTTACCATCTTCTGTTCTCCAAATTGGTAATGGAATTCCCCAATAACGAGATCGAGATAAATTCCAATCATTTGCATTTGCTAACCAGTTTCCAAAACGCCCCGTTCCTGTAGATTCAGGTTTCCAGTTAATGGTTTTGTTTAACTCGTGCATTCTATCTTTTACATCGGTTACTTTAACAAACCAAGAATCTAATGGATAGTATAAAATTGGTTTATCTGTTCTCCAACAATTTGGGTAACTGTGCTTATATTTTTCAACCTTAAAGGCTTTATTTTCTGTTTTTAATTTAATAGCTAACTCAACATCAATAGATTTTTCTGGTGCTTCATCATCATTATAATATTCGTTCTTTACAAATTTACCTGCAAATTCGCCAATTTCTGGTCTAAACCTACCTTGTAAATCTACTAAAGGAACTAAATTATCATTTTCATCTTTCACCAACATTGGTGGAATTTCTGGTGTTGCTTGTTTTGCGACTAATGCATCATCTTGACCAAAAGTTGGCGCAGTATGTACAATTCCTGTTCCATCTTCTGTAGTAACAAAATCTCCCGAAATTACTCTAAAAGCATCTTCTGGATTGTCGTTTGGTAAACAGTAATCTAATAATTGTTCGTATTTAATATCAACTAAATCTTTACCTAGAAACTCTTTAATTACGAAATAAGGAATCTTCTTATCACCCGAATTATAAACAGATAAACCTTCCGAAGTTTCAACTTCAAAATTATTTTTTCCTGCAAATTGTTTCCCAACTAATTTCTTAGCTAAAATTACTTTTATAGGTTCAAATGTATATTGATTAAAAGTATCAACTAAAACATACTCGATTTTTGGACCAACAGTTAATGCTGTATTACTTGGCAATGTCCAAGGAGTTGTTGTCCAAGCTATAAAATAAATACTTCCTTGATTTTTTAAAAAGTCTGGAAGCGTATTTTGTATCGCCTTAAATTGCGCAACAACAGTTGTATCTGTTACATCTTGATAAGTGCCTGGTTGATTTAATTCATGAGAGCTCAATCCTGTACCAGCTTTTGGCGAATATGGTTGAATTGTGTAGCCTTTGTAAATTAATTCTTTGTTGTAAATCTGTTTTAACAACCACCAAACAGACTCCATATATTTTGGTTCGTAAGTAATATATGGATCTTCCATATCAACCCAATAACCCATTTTCTGAGTTAAATCATTCCAAATACCTGTGTAACGCATTACTGCTTTTCTACAAGCTGCATTATAATCTTCTACAGAAATCTTCTTTCCAATGTCTTCTTTGGTAATTCCCAGTTCCTTTTCTACACCTAATTCTATTGGCAAACCATGCGTGTCCCAGCCAGCTTTACGCTTTACTTGGTATCCTTTCATAGTTTTATATCGCGGAAAAATATCTTTAATTGCTCTTGCTAAAACATGGTGTACACCTGGTAAACCATTCGCTGAAGGAGGTCCTTCAAAAAACACAAATGGTTTTGCATTTTCTCTTGATGTTACACTTTTTTCAAAAATGTTGTTTTCTTGCCAATATTTAAGAATTTCTTCTGCTACTTTTGGTAAGTCAAGTCCTTTGTATTCAGGGAATTTCGCTTTCATTTTCTATCATTTCTAATGAGAATGCGAAAATAAGGTTTTTCTTGGAATTTCTTGAGTTTGTTTGTGAAGAAGTTGAAAAGTACAAAAAAGTTACAAAGCCTTAAGGTGACAAAGAAATCAGAGTTCTAATTCAAAAAAAAATATTTTCCCACTTTAAAAAATTGGCTTTCGTATTCTTTTTAAACTATTTTACATTCCTCTTTCATTTTTTATTTTTTCATACGCAGCTTGTATGCTTTGAAATTTTTCATTTGCACCTTTTAAATGCTCCTCCCCTAAACCTTGTAATTTATCTGGATGATATTTTTTAACCATTTTTCTGTATGCACTTTTCACTGATGCATTAGAAGCTGTCTTTTCTAATTCTAAAATTTTATAGGCATTTTCTGAAGTATCGTAAAACATTGCTTTAATCGACTCAAAATCTCGTTGATTTATATATAAATAACCGGCAATCTTTCTAATTTCCTCTACTTCCGACTCTGTAACAAACTCATCTGACTTAGCAATGCCAAATAAAAAATGTATTAATTGCAAACGCGAAGCATGAGACATGTTTTGTCTAATCTGGATACATACTTGACGAGCAGAAACTTGTTTTTTTATAATTCCGCTAAAAAGTTTAAAGGCATTATTTGCTCTTTCCTTGCCATACATGCCAACAAATTGAGATCTTACAAAATCTAACTCACGTTTATCTACTTTTCCGTCGGATTTTATAACGATAGATGCTAAAACAAGTAAACTCATTTCAAAATCTCCAGATTGGGTGTCTACAGAATCTCTTCTAACTCTATTCCCACGAACTCTCTCTTGATATTCTCTTTGTTCTTGTGTTAAATCTTTTTCAGAAAAACCATCTACAAAACTACCTACTGCAAAACCAATGGCTGCGCCAATAGGACCTCCTAAGGTAAATCCTAAACCTGCTCCTAACCATTTCGTAAAACTTCCCATTTTTTTCTATTTTTAATAGTTGCAAACTTACAAAGTTACAGTGTTAAAATCTTGATTTTTTTTAGATGTTATAATTTTGCATGAAGGATTGAAGCATTTGTTTGAGCTCTTTTTTGCTTTTCAAAAAAAAAAGCGAGTGCGAAAAGCCTGACGATTTTTAAATAAAAGTGTAGTGAAACAAAACTTTTATTTAAAAATGGACATGCCCAAAAAGAAAAATATAATTAGTATCAATTTTATTGATATTTCTATTGAAAACACCACTTTTAAGTATATTGAGTTTTGACAAACAAATACCTATATTTGCATTTTAAATTTAGAAAATATGTATCCAGAAGAATTAGTAAAACCAATGCGTGAAGAGTTAATTAACGCTGGTTTTGAAGCATTATATACAAGTGATGACGTTGAAAATGCAATGTCTAAAAAAGGAACAACGTTAGTTGTAGTAAACTCTGTTTGTGGCTGTGCAGCTGGTACTGCAAGACCAGGAGCTGTGGCGTCTTTAGCAGCTGAAAAGACACCAACAAACTTAACAACTGTTTTTGCAGGTGTAGAAAAAGAATCTACACAAAAAGCACGTGAGTTTATGATTCCTTTTCCGGCATCTTCACCAGCAATTGCATTGTTTAAAGATGGTAGTTTAGTGCATATGCTAGAACGTCATCATATTGAAGGTAGATCTGCACAAATGATTGCACAGAATTTAGCACAAGCTTACGACGAGTTTTGTTAATTCAAGAACTCCTCTTCAAAAAAAAGAACTTTAAAATCCATTCTAAATTGAATGGATTTTTTATTTTTATATAAAAAATATATGCCATCAGTATTATCGACTTACACAAAAGTAGAATTAAATAAGAAATTAAAAACACAAAAAAATTTACTTATAGTTAAAGGAATTGTTATCGTTTTAATGATTGTTTTTGCTGTTTTTTCTACCCTCGAAAAAGGGATTTCTTTTCATACCTTTTTACCGTTATTTTTTATTCCAATGGGGCTCTTTATGTATTTTGAATTAAAAAATATTAAAAAAGAACTCGCTTCAAGAAAACAAGATGAAACAAGAAAAGATAATATCTAATACTATTGTTTTTGTAAAAAAGGAACTTAAAAATGCCGAAGGCGGTCATGATTGGTTTCATATAGAGCGTGTTTATAAAAACACATTATTAATATCTAAAGAAGAAAAAGTAAATACTTTTGTGGTTTCTTTAGCTGCGCTATTACATGATATTGCAGACTCCAAATTTTATAATGGTGATGAAACTTTAGGTCCAAAAAAAGCAAAGAATTTTCTTGAAGAACAGAGTGTTGATAAAGAAATTATCAACCATGTTATTAATATCATAAAACATATTTCTTTTAAAAATTCCTTTGATAAAGAGAGGAATAAATTTACCTCTAAAGAATTAGAAGTTGTTCAAGATGCAGATCGATTAGATGCAATTGGAGCTATTGGCATTGCAAGATGTTTTAATTACGGTGGATTTAAAAACAGAGCTCTTTATAATCCTGAAATCTCGCCAAATTTAGAAATGTCTAAAGAAGAATATAAAAATTCTAATGCGCCAACGATAAATCATTTTTATGAAAAACTATTACTTTTGAAAGATACAATGAATACTACTTCCGGAAAAAAGATTGCCGCAAACAGGCATGTCTACATGGAAAAATTTTTAAATCAGTTTTATGAAGAGTGGGATGGTTTAAAATAATTAGTTCTCTTTCGCTACTTCCAAAGCAGTTATTTTATGTTCTAAAATAGCCAACTCCTCTCCACACTCAATCATTTTTTCTATTGATAAGTTATTATTGGAATTAACAAATTCTTTTAACTCATCACTTTTAAAGACATAATACTCAATTGCTTTCTCTATTTTACTCATCATTATATTGTAATTATTGAATCAAATTCATCATTTCACTTCTATATTTTGAGGCTGATTTGCCTGTAAATTCTTTAAACAATTTATTAAAGTGTGAAAAATTATTAAAACCACATTCATAACAAATATCTGTAATACTTGTCTGACTTTCTGCTAGTAATTTAGTCGCATGTACAACCCTGTATTCGTTTACTAATTTCGTAAAAGTTTTACCTGTTGTTTTTTTAAAAAACCTACAAAAAGCAGGAACCGTCATACTAACCAAACCTGACATTTCATCTAAACTAATGTGTCTATTGAAGTTCTCGTTAATATGTTTAAAAATAATATCTATTTTACTGCTGTCCTGCGGCTGTGTTTCAAAAGCAAAACCATCTGCATTTAAAATTGTATAATCTTTAGATTTAGAGAGGGTATGTAATATTTCTAACAAAATTAAAATCTGCTTAAAACCTTTTTTCTCAGATAACTTCTCAATTTTAGGTCCTAATTTCTCTTTCGTTTTTACCCCAAATAAAATTCCTTTTTTAGCTTTTTCAAACAAAATACTAATCGGTTTCATCTCTGGTACTTCAAAAAAAACTTCTCCCAAAAAATCAGGCTTAAATTGAACTAATGTCTCTGAACCATTTGTTGTAAGCCTATCAGTAAACCCATTATGAGGTAAATTAGAACCTATTAATAATAACTGACTATTGTTAAAATAAGACAAGTGATTGCCAATATGCCTTTTACCCTTTCCTTTATTTACATAGACCAACTCGATTTCTGGGTGAAAATGCCAAAAAGCTTTTATCTGTTTTAAAAACTCAGTATGTTTTTTTACAAGTATTGAACTCCCAAAATCTGGACTAATTTTTTCTAAAGTGGGTTTAACGTTCATAACATTTTATAAATTAAATCAAATTTACAACACTAAAAGATAAAAAAATATATAGAATTAACAAAGTTGTATGTTATATTAACCTGACATTGATTCAATACCTATGTATATGATAATTTAGAACATAAATATACCAATTTTGATGTTTTCACATCAAAATTCCCGTCATAAATTTGCACTATAATTATTTAATATTATGAAAACAATAAAAAAAATTACAGTAGCGGCATTCATTTTAGCTTCATTAATCGGTTATGCAAACGAAGACAAAAAAACAACCAATAACAAAGCTAAAAAAACAGTTAAATTAGTATTTAACAACGTTAAGAAAGGACAAATTTTAAGTATTAGAGATGAACAAGGTTTTGAACTCTACAATAATAAAATTAAAAATTCTGGAAACTATTCTAAAATATTTGATTTTTCTGCACTAAAAGATGGTATTTATTCCGCAGAACTAAATAAAGATTTTAAAATTATTACTAAAAAGGTTATCGTTAAAAATGGTTTAGTTACTTTTTTAAATAATAAAAATGAAACAGAGTTTAAACCAGTAATAAGGACTAAAAATAATTTACTTTACATCTCTAAACTAGCGTTTAACCCAGAATCTATAAAGGTTACTATTTACTATAAAGAAACTGCTATTTTTTCTGAAACATTAAAGGATAAAAAGTATTTAAAAAGAATTTACAAGTTATCTGAAAATGAAATTGGTAAGTATACAGTTATCATTGACACGAAAGATAGATATTTTGTGAAAGATTTTACTTTATAAAAATTTAGTTAATTGTTTTATTGAAACATGAGTGTGTTTCAATAATAAAAGTGAGTCCTTTTGGACTCACTTTTTATTTATACTAATTTTTAAAACTAGGCTTTGTTTTATTTAAGAAAGCGGTTGTGCCTTCGTTAAAATCTTTTGTCCCAAAACATTCTCCAAATTCCTCAATTTCAACATCAAAACCATTTACACCAACTTCAAAACTTGCATTAATTGCTCTTATAGCTGCACTAATTGCTACGGATGAGTTGCTTACAATTTTACCTGCAATTTTTTCTACCACTGATAATAATTCTTCTTGGGTAGTTACTTGATTAACCAAACCACATTCTTTTGCTTCTTTTGCCGAAATCATACCTGCCGACATAATCATCTCCATTGCTTTTCCTTTACCCACTAATTGTGGCAGACGCTGTGTACCTCCATAGCCAGGAATAACTCCCAAAGAAACTTCTGGCAAACCCATTTTTGCATTATCTGAAGCAACTCTAAAATGACAACACATTGCTAACTCTAAACCGCCTCCTAACGCAAAACCATTTACAGCCGCAATAACTGGTGTTGATAAATTCTCTACATAATCAAATAACAATTCTTGTCCTATTCTTGCTAAACCTCGTCCCTCATCAACTGTAAAATGAGCAAATTCAGAGATATCTGCTCCAGCAACAAACGCCTTTTCACCACTTCCTGTTAATATTATTACTCTAATACTGTTATCATCTTCTAAATCCTTAAAAGCTAAACTTAACTCGTTAATAGTTGCCTTATTAAGTGCATTTAACTTTTTTGGCCTATTAATAGTTATCTGAGCTAAACTATTTTTTTTGTGAACTAAAATATTTTCGAAATTCATTTTTAAATATATTTTTTAAAATCCTATTTAATAGGAGTATCAAGTTTAATTATGTTTTCGGTAAAATAACGCTAAAAACAGTTCCTACCTCTTCTTTAGATGT
>Ga0233426_10004268_pt1 | contig 10781 bp, 10 predicted proteins | sample SI_118_April2016_6_FD_179875 | JGI IMG/M metagenome (GOLD analysis project Ga0233426, IMG submission 179875) | Seawater microbial communities from Saanich Inlet, British Columbia, Canada - SI_118_April2016_10_MG | ecosystem: Environmental > Aquatic > Marine > Inlet | place: Canada: British... | reverse complement strand
ATGGTTCTTACTGCCTCTCCATCTTCTTTAACTGCGATGGGAACACCCCTTGCTATAAACTTTGCCCCTGCTTTTTCCATAGCAGGACGGGCTAGTATAGCATATGCAGCTAGCTTCTCAGGGTCACTCACACTTTTGTAGACAACAATTTGAATAACTTTAACCACATCTCATTCCTAAATATTGATAATCTCAATATGGTACACTAGCCTAGGTTAATTTAGAACAGGGCATATCTGACTCATCAGTATGTATAAAAATGATACGAATTATTGTATTGATAGTTTCAATATAATTGTGTACTAATTAATTCTACTCAGACTATAAGAGTATCTAACAAAAGTCGTATTAACACTTTTCCATATTTGGGAAGGTGTTTTTTTTGGATTTTAAAAAGGAATAAACTTAATGAAATTCCTACAATCGCTTCTTGCTATTACAGCAGCAGTTTTCTTTTCCACCAGTGCCATAGCAGAAGATGCTAAACCTACTGAGTGGCTATTCGTACATACAGCACAGACTGCTGAAATGACCTCAGCCACGACACTGGTTATGCCAGTAACGAGAGACATCTTTGCATTTACCGACAGACCAAACCGTATGCTTGGCTACATGAACGCACATGAGTTTGTGTCTATATGGGATGAAGGCGAAGGTGATACTTTCAAGGCTGACCCACCCAATGCTATTCTTACTTGGGTTGATGGCAGGGAAATGAAAGAAGCGGAATTGCTTATAATCAGTGCAGAAACTGTTAGTCATGGCAGAGAGATTTCATATGAAGTGAAACTGGAAGCTGATTTTTGGATTAACTCTAGAAAGGTTTGACTCGTGTCTTTTTTTGAACGATCAATTATTAATTCACCATATGACGAACCTAATAGGCATCGACGACTGCTTGACGGACGGCCAACAGACGAAATCGTCGAAAGTAGACGTAAATCTGAACTGATTTCAGCAATGCCTAAATCAAAATCCAGTAGGCGTAGCCAAGCACAACTAGACCTAAGTGTCTCAGACTTAGGTGGTGATGACATTGATTTTAATGTTACAGAATTTGTTTATTAATTATGGGCCGAGTTATTAATGATTACTGACACAGAAAAGCGCGCTCACAAGCGTACTGAAGTACAAGCGGAAGTTTATTGGCTAGGGAAACCCTACCCATTAAAAAATATAAGCGTCGGTGGATTTTCCCTCAATTCCAAAACACAAATTTATTTACCTAGCAATTCTCTTTCAGTTTTAATTGTATTTGAAAGCGATGGCATACGAATGTCATTGGATGTTGAAGTGAATAAACTCGAATCACAAAAGGACGTCGAAGATCGCTTTAAATTTCAGGACTTAAGCGAAACCCAAACGAACCTCATTCGCACTTTGGTTATGCAAGATAGCCTAGATGACTCCTTTCGAACATTGGGCAATTTAAATTTGTTTTTACCCTACAAGAAAAAGTCTAAATTCTTGAGATTCAAGGATCAAATTTTAAATTTTGCGCGGCGTTTCTTGGTTGCTGCATTGGCGATGATTGCTCTATTAACCCTAATTCTTGCACAACCGATTGAGCATAGATGGATTACAAGTAGCCATAAAATAGTATCCCCCTTTAGCGGGAAACTTGAATGGGTAAGAAAAAATAAAATAATAGGTACCGGCACAAAGCTCACTCTTATAAGCAGCGATATATCACCAGAAATAACAATAGAGAATGAAATGATGTCGCCTGTTAGCGGGCGCTTAACAAGATGGTTTTACAACCTAGGGGACACTGTTGATATTGGTGATGTGATTGCACAGGTTTCGCTTGTGCCGGCACCTGATGGCATTGCATCAGTATTTATCTCAAAGCCCAGACTTTTGCCTATCATTTCAGTTGGAAGTTCGATCATTTTAACTAATCGCCAGGGCTCTTACATCGAAGGGACTGTCATCGCCTTACTGCCCCGACAGCAGGTTGAGACAGGTATTGAAATTTCTGAAGCAAATAACTTGGACGCAAATTGGTACTTCCAAGTTGACGTAGAAAGCCTCGATGAAACTTACAAGTTATTAGAGTACTGTGATGTCTCACTGCTAAGAACATTATTCAGAAACTTGAGGCTTTGGAATGGATGAACTGGGCCAGAACCAAAATATTCAAGAAGTCAAAAGTATGGACACGGTTGATTTATTTTTCGCTGGTTTTTTGATTTTATGTCTCATTAGCTTTGGAGCATATCTTTTTACCGTATTACCAAATCGAGACTATACAAGTAATGTTGTCTTTTTTACCATTGGTATTATTGGTATTTGGAGATATTCATGGTTGATTTTGAACATTTTCCGGGCCTTCTACTATAAAAAATACGCTTTTTTTAAATATCTAAATAAAACTCAGCCCACTTTTGTGTCAGACTTGCGCATCATGATCACCACATATGGTCAAAAAACTGAAGAAATCATAACTGTTTACAAGAACCTATTTGTTTCGATTGATAATCTAAATTGTCAATCTATCGTTGTTGCTGCAGTCAAAGATGACCATCAAATTGGGTTAATTAATGCCCTTAGAATATCTGTAAATTCCAAATCCAAAATTATTTTTTTGAAACAAAAAGGAATTGGAAAGCGGGATGCTTTAGCAGATATTATTAAAGAATTACGTAGATATCCGTTAAGTGAAAACAGTTATACAGTTGTCATGGATGGCGATGTTATTGTGACGCCATTTGCTATCGAACGGTCGCTTGCAGTTCTGTCAAAAAACGAAAAGATTTTTGCAGTGACAGCAAATGAAATACCAATTGTTTCTGGTAGTAAAATTTTCAAAATTTGGAGGCAACTACGCTCAGCTCAGCGTGACGTTCTTATGTCTTCTTTTTCTCTGTCTAGACGCATCCTTGTTTTAACAGGGCGTTTTTCAGTTTATAAGAGCAATAAAATCCTTACTGCGGCAACCCAAGCAAGGATGAGGCAAGACGTCGTTTTTCTCAGAGAATATGGAATGCTGCCGCTTCTAACCGGGGACGATAAGACTTTTTGGTTGGAAATTTTACGCCAAAACGGGGAAATGGTGTACATTCCTGACGCATACACCTTTCCATTGGAATTTCTAGCTGAAGACAAGAACTTTGTAAGTGGGACTTGGGCATTAATGGCCCGTTACAATGGAAATATGGTCAGGGCAAATTCTGCTTTCTGGAATGAAATTTCTCTACAACAACCCTTTCATTTCATTTATGGCCTTCTAGACCAGAGATTGTCTGCGTGGAGCGGACTTCTAGCACCGATGCTGTTGATAATTCTATTTTTTACTGCAGGTTTTGAAACTGCTATATTTTTGGTGTTATACATTATATTTGTGAAAAATATTCAGGCTTTTTTTATTTGGCGGATTACTGGATTTTACCACCCGTTGTCTTGGGCACTAATAGCTTACAACCAAATTTCTGGATCTATTCTTAAGGTTATTGCCTTTTCGTATCCACATAAACAAAAATGGAACAATCAAAAAATTTCTATCAACTTAGGAGAGGAAGAAATGCGCTTATCCTTGATAGGCCTTCGAAAACTAGTTTTGTATTCGAGTTCGTTTTTCATTTTCTTATTTGTTCTAACAAGGCTTGACACTTAGATGATTAAATTTAACTTTTTTCGATATTTGGTATCTAGGAATTGTTTTGAAAATATCTAATCAGGAGCCCTCATCTTGTCACTAACCCGCCGATCCTTTCTCATATCAACAATCTGTTCTACAATGGTTTTCAATAATGAACCAGTGCATGCGGATACAGAACTGGCTAGTGATTTTTCGAAATATACAATTACTGATCCTGATTCTGGCTTGTCTAGCCCCATTTCTAAGTACCACTAATTTCTGTTTTCTCTAATAAGATTTCAGGGTGGGTGGTCTATGAGAAATCTTACCTCCCTTGCCCAAAACGCAAACAAAGCAGAAATGAAAACGTCACGGTGCCCATGGTGCCATAACGCTTCCACCAAGCATACTACCATGCGGATGGATAAGTGCTCCATTAGCAGCAAAGAGGCTGCAGATAAATTAGATCAAAAATGAAATTTTAATAGGCTTTGAAGGGTAGTCAATAATTTTTCTATGTAGAAATTTTTTTATCAATTCTGAAACTTTTTGACTCCGGCGATGAAATTTATCCACTGCCAGTTCCGAGTGACGCAGTACTCAGTATCGTAAAGTCGGCCTTAGAAAATTTGCATCCAAAAATAAAAAATATCAAAATTGCAAATAGTAAAAATATTACCTAATCTTCTAAATTCTTAAGTTTTTGAATGGTTAGCTGGTAAAAACTTTATTGACTTATTAGTTTGATCAATTAATAATAAATAATAACAAAGTCTAGTCTTGAAGAACGTGTTTTCTTCTCAACTAGGCTTTTTTTTTGAACTTTTTTTGGAGCTATTTACATTGAAAATTAAATTCTGTTTTTGGAAGTATCAGTTACTTTATCTCGCTTTATTTGCCCTTTTGATTTCAACTGTAAAGACTGAAGCTGACGATGGAATTTATCCACTGCCAGTTCCGAGTGACGCTGTGTTTATTCGCCGTATCGGTGAGATTGAAAATAAAATTAAACTATTTGGTATGGATTTTGATCAAAGTGACTTGCCTGAAAATGTTTACACTGCAATTTCAAGTCCCTCTCTCAAAGGTGCCGAAGAAAGAAGCTTTTACACAGTGCTTAAGGTGAATGACAAGGTGGAGATCTTGAAAGAGCCTAAAAGAAGTGATCCCTCCAAGGTTTACCTGTTTTTACTAAATAATGATCGCGCGCCGGCCAGCTTAAAGGTTGCCAATGGAGGGCCGTCAGTGATCGAGGAAACTGAAAGTGGCCACATCAAAACCAGAGCTGTCAACCCCGTACGTGCCACATTATCCGTTGTAGCACAAAGCGGTGAGCAGGATTTTGATGTAATGCTGCGCCGAGGCGTGAACCTTACTTTTTATGTAGATAAAAATGAGGCCCGTGTGATTGAGAATGCCTTTGGCCCTGTCTTGACCCTTCCTTAATCAATGGTTTTCGCATCCCAAATTTTTATCTTTGCATTTTTGCCAATATTTCTGGCGGTTTATTATACTGTTTCAAATCATTTGCGATCTTTAACAATACTCTTATTTAGTTATATTTTTTATGGCTGGTGGCGCATTGATTATTTGGCTGTTGTTATCTGTATTTCGTTAACGAGCCACTATTCTGCAAAGTTTGCAATTGCAGCCCCGACAGATAGGCAGAAAAAGTTATCTGTAAAAGTTGGTGTGTCATTAATTCTTCTTACTCTGGCGTATTTCAAATATACGCACTTTATTATCGGTGCTACCAATAATGTTTTAGAGACCTTCGGCCAAAATATTATTATATTGGACAAAATTATTTTACCGTTGGGAATATCATTCTTAAGTTTTCAGGCAATTAGCTATATCATAGATGTCGCAAGGAAAGACACACTTCCAGCAAAAAACTTAATTGATTTTCTTGCTTTTGTTTCTTTGTTTCCGCAGCTGATAGCTGGCCCAGTGCTGCGTTACAAAGATGTAGGTGAGCAATTTAATTCTCGCATTCACAGTTACAGTAAATTTTCCGAAGGCATCAAGCGCTTTATAATTGGGCTATCTATGAAGATAGTTATAGCGGATTCAGTGGCACCCATTGTGGATCGGATTTTTTCTTTAGATCAGCCAACATTTTTGGAAGCATGGCTTGGGATGATTGGATATGCAATTCAATTGCTCTTTGACTTTGCTGGCTATTCAAGCATGGCCGTTGGATTGGGCTTGATGATTGGGTTTCGCTTTACCGAAAATTTCAATCGTCCCTATATCAGCTTTTCGATTACGGAGTTTTGGCGCCGCTGGCATATAAGCTTGTCACGCTGGTTAAAAGATTATCTCTACATTCCACTAGGTGGAAATAGAAATGGTACACTGAAGACCTATCGCAACTTGTTTTTAACCATGGTGTTAGGTGGTTTTTGGCATGGAGCAAATTGGACATTCCTACTTTGGGGCGCATGGCACGGCTTTTTTTTGATGGTTGAACGGTTCTTTGGTATTGGATCTCCACAAAACAAGATAACAGGCGCTATTTCTTGGGTATATACTATGCTCGTTGTGCTTCTCGGTTGGGTTTTTTTCAGGTCAGCAGACGTGGGTCAGGCTTATCGCACATACAAAGGTATGGTGGGTTTTTCTAATTTTAGCTTATCTAGCGAAATTTATTACTCTACCCAATTGGTTGAACTTTTTGCATTGGTAATGGGCGTTTTGATTTCGGTATCAGGAAAGCAGATCAGTCAGGTCTTTCAAAGTGATTTTAAAAGAACTTGGAGCACCGTGACTATTCTTTTTGTTGGGTCAGTATTACTCTTGAACGCGAGATCGCAATCACCTTTTCTATATTTCCAGTTCTAGGGGCTATCTTATGAACAAAATCAATAACGAACTGTCCGTCATAGTGTTTTTTGCGTTAATTACAGGAGTAACAGGTTTATTATCGGTTATTGCAACAAATCCATCCAAAATAAATGGAAACCTCATAACGGGTAGTTATCAACAAGACTACGAAGACGAATTTATTAAAAAAATGCCATTTTATGAAAATGCCAGAGAAATTTATACAGCGTTCAAACTTACAATTTTCAATCAAGCAACCCCGGAAGTTTTTTTAACTCATCAAAATTGGCTTTTTACCGTGGAGGATTTTATAAAACCTAAGACGGAACTCGTACTTTCAAACGAAATCGTTGAAGTTCGTGACATTTTATTCAAGCAAGAAATTAACCTTATACCCTTAATAATTCCAGATAAAGCACGTGTGTATTCTGATTATCTCCCTCGCCGACGTGACGAAGATATAGAAGCACGGTATGCGAGAATTTTGGAAGTTCTTGGCCAAATTGGCCTTCCAGCAATCGACTTGGAACAGGCTCTTTTTAATGGTCGAATGGAAGCTGATACTTTTATGAGAACAGATACTCACTGGAGTGTTCATGGCGCAGAAATAGCTGCAAATACACTTGCCAAGGCCACTGGAATTTTGGCTAGCGGGACAGCAAATTTTGAAACAAATTATAGTTTGAAAGTACCATTTGATGGCGACCTGCTGCCATTTGTTGATACCGGCCTATTGGATAATTTGGTCGGCATTGAAAGAGAAACTATTGCCGTTCCATTGACAACAAGTACTTCTAATCAAGCCGACCTTTTTGGAAATTCTGAGATTGGCATTGTTCTGATCGGTACAAGCTATTCTAAAAGGGCTGAGTTCAATTTTTCGGGCTTTTTGCAACAGGCAACAAAGCTCAATGTTGTCAACGCATCCATTGAAGGTTTAGGGCCTTTTCAGCCAATGAGAGATGCAATCGACAATGATTTGTTCGAAGAAGTCAATCCACAGTTTGTTGTCTGGGAAATTCCTGAAAGATACATTCTATCGGAGACTATAAAATGAAAATATTTCCTGTTTTTATATACTTATCGATCTGTTCAGTGCCGCCTGTGCTAGCCACTCCGATTTGTTCGGAAATCCTTGCGCCTGAAAACTTGGAAAGAAAACACCAATACTTTGCTCCTATGTATAATTCCTCGACGACAGGATGGATATTTGGAAATATTGAACTTAAAAATATTCAGGCTTTGAAGGAAGTTGAAAAAATGCTTCTCAAAAAAATAGTTGCAAATCTTGCCCAACGAGGAACACAGCTTGCCATACTGATGCCGCCCCCTCGGCCCGTTATTGCGGGGCAAGAAATTGTTGATGAAACTCTTGGACACAAGGGGAAATACGATGTCACAAAACAACTTGTCGCTTTCCAAAATTTAAATAAGCAAATTGCCGATTTAGGAGTAGTAATTCCCGATTTGTCAAAAGTAGCGTTGTCTAACCGGAAAATTAGGGAACGATACTATCTCAAAAGGGATACTCATTGGACAAATACAGGCGCTGCCCATAGTGCGTTAGCCTTAGCAACCGCTTTGGGACTGGCCTCAAGTGAGAGTTTTGACCCTGCGAAGCTTGAAGTAGTAAAGTCTTACAAGGTGAGCGGTTCTTTCAAAGCAATTTTATCTCAGTATTGCAATGTAGAGATCGAGGCAGAAACAGCAAGTTTGTTTGATTTCTCTAGATATTTGGAGCATTCAGGACTTCTTTCAAATGAAAACGAGGCCGAGGCCAATACCATTCTTTTAGGAACTAGTTTCTCAAACCGCTATAAAAAAGATCAATATCAAGTTTCTGACGCAATTTCGGCCGCAATACAGCGCCCAGTAGAAAATCTATCGATTGTTGGAGGCGGTATCGCTGGAGCCTTTGAAGTATATTTTCTATCGGATGAATTTGATCTTAAATATCCAAATTTACTAGTTTGGGAGTTTCCATCCAGGGGCCCTGTGAAGGCAAATCAGTTGCGCCAAATATTGGGTGCTATACGTTACAACCGAGCTAATGAAAAGAAATTTGCAACTGCAAGACTTTCTGATGGAGTGGTACAGATTGGTTTACCCGCAGGACTGCCAAGCACGGCCCCTATCGGACTACGTATGACAGAAGGGCGTGCTCGCAATATCACGCTTGATCTAACATTTTATAACGGAAAGAAGCTAAAATTAAAAGTAGAGCGATCGACGCGGCTTGATAACATTGAAGGCATGGACACTTGGTGGGTCGATGTTAGTGATTTTTCCGCTTCTCTCGCTTTATTATCGCTCAAAGTAAACGGGCGCTCGGATTTAAAAGAGGTCGAGTTACTAACTGTACTAGATTAATGGCTGGAAGGGTGTTGACAGAAGAAACTACTTGAGACGGGCAGGGCGACTTTGTAGCTTCGTTGAATGACAAAACATTCCCCATTTCGCTACTTCAAGACTGGCCCAGGGTTACTGCACCATGTTGCCTAGGCCCATGGACCGGGAACCAAAACACGGGCCCCGGACAATAGAGTAGCCGCCCACGTTTCTGCCTTCAGTGTTGCTTAGTTTCAATTGGAATTAGTTAGTTTTGCTCGGACTAAGGTATACGGACCAGGCCACACAACCCTCGCACCACCTGCATATATGGGATGTAATAAAACCCCATAGGAGGTGGAGATTTTTGCATGGCAAATAGTAACCTTGAGAAGGGTATTCGGTCTTGTCAGAATAAAACTCTTTGTCTGTAGGAGGTTTGGCACTTAGCTACCCAGCTATGCCCAATCAACTTGATACTAATTATTGTATTGATAGTTTCAATATAATTGGGTAATGTTTAAATCTACTCAGACTATAAGAGTATTTAACAAAAGTCGTATTAACACTTTTCCATATTTGGGAAGGTGTTTTTTTTTGGGATGACAATAACATTGAAATTTAAAAAAGAACTATTTGGGTGAAAATATTGATATCCATTATGAAGATATATATGCCAAAACATAGGAGGTTGAGTTGAAAATTGCTGTTGTGGGACTGGGTTATGTTGGTTTGAGTAACGCGGTTTTGTTGTCCCAAAAAAATGAAGTACATGCGGTGGATGTAGACATGACGCGGGTAGCGTCGGTCAATGACCGTATATCTCCTATCATAGATACGGAACTTGAAGAGTTTTTTGCCACTTATGACTTAAATTTAAAAGCATCGCTTGAACCTGAGCTAGCCTATTTGGGTGCTGATTATGTGATTGTGGCCACGCCAACAAACTATGATTCTGTGACGCATTATTTTGACACCTCATCTGTAGAGGCCGTTATTGATGATGTGACGCGGATCAATCCTGAGGCGGTCATTGTCATAAAATCTACTATTCCAGTAGGCTTTGTAGATGCCATGTGGGCTAAGTTTGAAACTGAGAATGTTATATTTTCACCTGAGTTTTTGCGTGAAGGTCGGGCTCTTTATGATAATTTGCACCCTTCGCGTATCATTGTTGGTGAACAGTCTACGAGAGCTGAGGTGTTTGCACATCTGCTTTTAGACGGATCTCATGAGGCCAATGTGCCAATTCTTTATACTGATAGGCGAGAGGCTGAAGCAATCAAATTGTTTGCTAATACTTATTTGGCCATGCGGGTTGCTTTTTTTAATGAGCTTGACAGCTATGCTTTAATAAGAGAAATGAACCCGCGTCAAATTATTGATGGTATTGGCCTCGATCCACGTATTGGTACACACTACAACAACCCGTCTTTTGGTTATGGAGGCTACTGTTTACCAAAAGATGCCAAACAACTTTTGGCCAATTATAATCAAGTCCCACAAAATTTGATTCAAGCTATCGTTGATGCGAACAGCACACGCAAAAATTTTCTAGCTGAACAAATTTTAATGAAGAACCCAAAAGTAGTTGGAATATTTAGATTGGTGATGAAGGTAGGCTCTGACAATTTCCGCCAGTCATCCATTCAAGGGATCATGAAGCTCCTCAAGGCTAAGGGTGTTGAAGTGATAATATATGAGCCAACTATGGCCGATACCTCCTTTTTTAACTCGCGTGTGATTCAAAATCTTGAAGCGTTCAAAACAGAAGCAAATATTATTATTGCCAATCGCGTTGCACCTGAGATTTCTGATGTGGCAAATAAAATCTTTACTCGGGATTTGTTCGGCTCTGATTGATTTTGATCTTAATTCTAGTCACAAAAAAAATTGAATTAATCAATGTATTTAGGCTTTGTCTGACAACACCTAAATACACAATCGCACTTAAAGGTCCTGGTGGATTAGTTAGTGGAAATGGCATCTTGAACAAAACATTTACACGAGCGCAAGGTAGAGATCATATGGGATGCTTATTCGATGC
>Ga0233426_10004267_pt1 | contig 10782 bp, 4 predicted proteins | sample SI_118_April2016_6_FD_179875 | JGI IMG/M metagenome (GOLD analysis project Ga0233426, IMG submission 179875) | Seawater microbial communities from Saanich Inlet, British Columbia, Canada - SI_118_April2016_10_MG | ecosystem: Environmental > Aquatic > Marine > Inlet | place: Canada: British... | reverse complement strand
ATCAAGATTAGCCACACTATCGCACCCAATAGTATTTGAAGATGTATATACATAGTTTCCACTCTCTGTGTATGTGTTTCCGTTCCAATCGTAAGAATCACAAACAACAACAGTATCGTAAGAACTAATACTTTGAGTGATTAATAAATCAAGAGTTAGGATAGAATCACAATTGTTGGAGTTTGTTAGGGTGAATGTAGCTGTATTATTACTCTCTGTATATGTATTACCATCTATCCAAGCATATTCATCACAATGCTCTTGAGTATCACTTCCAAAAGTAGTATAGTTGATAGTAAGGTTCAATGTATGTGTACTATCGCAACCATAAATATTAGTGTATATATTGGTGTATTCGCCACTTTCAGTGTAAGTAATTCCATCTATCCATGTATAAGTATCACAGTGAACTTGAGTATCTGTTCCAATAAATGCCTCTTGATTTTCATAAACTGTAACTGTGTTAGTATAAAAACTAGTGCAACTATTTTCATCTGTTACTGTTAAAGTTACTTCATATTGACCAGGATTAGCATATGTATATTCAGGTGATTGTTCTTCAGAAAAGCTTCCGTCTCCAAAATTCCAATCCCAATCAACAATTTCTCCTCCTTGAGGAACAATTATTGTATCTCCACATTCTAAAATATTAGCCCCCGCCTGACTAATTGTAGTTTGATTTTGAAAAATAGTTGTTTGATTTTCACAAACTGGGTCAGCATTAAACAATACATTTGGTTCAGGAAATACAGTGATTTCAGTGCTTGTGTCAGTTACTCCACAAAAAGAAGATACCGTCAAAGTAATGTCGTAAATTCCTGCTTCAGGGTAGGCGTAAACAATATCTGGGAAAGGCAAACTAATTGAACTTGTATCAATAATTACGCAATTACCAAAATCCCAACTAAAAAATACAGAATCTGAATATTGAGGAAGCGTATTTCCATTACATCCCGTTTCTGATTCATTTTGAAAAGTGTAAGGCTCATCTACACATAATTGATCAACAGTCTGAAACTCTGCATCAACAGGATCTTCAATTTTAATTGCTTGACCACCATCAATAACAATTCCTCCACAATACCTGTCTAATACCCCTTTAATAGCATATCTTCCTGTACTAAAGTTTGTCGGGTTACAATCACAAGAATTATTTTGAAAAATATATTTGAAAGTAGGAATAGGATAGTCAAAACTTGGAACATCGTTCAAATTTGAATTTAAGTCTTCATTTGTCCATACTTCTTCAAAAAGAGTTGTGCTTCCTTCACAAATAACTGTCCATGTAATAGTATCATTTGGTCCTATTTCTGAGATAGCTTGGCCATATTGATCTTTTAAATAAAATAGAGATGCAGAATCGGTACATAGACTCTCTTGAACATAGCTAATTTCTCCACCATCAATACTATCATTAGAAGAGTTGATTGTCAGATTTAAAACAGCTACACTATCACAACCATTTACTGTTGTTAATTGACAAGATTGTTCGGGAACATCAGTACTATAAGTTGCTCCATTTATTGTGCCGTGATTTTCATTGCCACTTAAATCATAGACTATGTTTCCTTCACCCTCTTCGAAGTTCCAATATCCAACTAGACCCTCTTCAATTCCTATTGGAGGGCAGTTCATATAATTTTGAATTTCATTTTGTAGCAGAGGCACATTCCATATTTGAATATCGTCAAGTAATCCGTCGAAAAAATGAATACTGCCATTATTGGCTGAACCAAAATAGATGTTACCTAAATAATCATCAATAGTTCCGCTAATATTTGATGTTGTACTCATTAATATACCATTTTGATAATATTTTACTTCATTACCATCATACACAACAGCAATATTTTCGAATATATCTGAAATTATTCCTGTGGAACTAAAAGAAACTTCTCCATTAGTAGTTTCTAAAATTCCATTGTAGCCAAATGGAGCCCCTCCATCAGCACCGTGTCTAATTACAAATCCACCATTGAAGCCCCAACCACCAATTTGATTAGATTTGGTTACTAAATATGACCATTTTGGCGTAGTCCAAACCTCAGTATTTTTTATCCAAAACTGTATTGTAAGTGAGCTATAGTCATCAAAATTTAAGGAAGATGAGTTGAGTACTTCTATAAAATCATCTTGACCATCAAAACTCATTGAGAACTCATTATTATTTTGTTCTGAATACTCGTAAGTACCACTTTCAGTATAAGTTTGTCCATTCCACACAAAGCTTTGACATACTATTGTATCTAATAAAGAGGTATTAGCTAAGTCACAATCATAGTTTAATGGGTATGCACCCATATCATTTCTTGTGCCGTCTGGGTCATTAAATTCACTTAAAGGACTACCAGAGTTTATGCATTGAGAACCTAAGTTTAAATTATAATTAGGACTAAGAGGATTAATATCAACAAAATTAGGATTAACTGAAATATTGCCTTCTCCTGAAAAAACTTGTTGTGTATTTGAGTATTCAATAGAATTAATACTGCCATTAATATTACCCCAAATTATTGAATTTAAAATTGAACAATTAAATACTGCACCATTTTGAGAAATTTTAATTTCATTAGCAGATGTATTTTGATTTGATTGATTATCATAAAATGTACAATTTATAATTGAAGAATTATTAATGCTTGATGACCAAGCAGATAATGTAAGTCCACCACCATCATTATATCCATTATTTAAACTAATATCATTGTAAAGCAGAAAAACATCAGAATTCCCAACATATATACCACCTCCAGTATTAGAAGAGTTTCTATTTATTAACGTATATTCAATTTGCACATCAGAATTATTCCAAATAGATATACCTCCACCATGCCCTGTCAAAGAACTATTATTTTCAGTTATAATAGAAGAATCAATATTAACAATTGAATTTACAATATAGATTCCTCCTCCATCGTTAGAAGATTGATTATTGGAAATTTCAGAATTGATTATATGAACATTTTGAGTAGTACAATTTTCTATAAATACACCACCTCCAAAAACTTGAGCATTGTTAAGCATTATTTTCGAATTTTGTAATACCATGTCCGATGCATGACAATGAATTCCTCCGCCGTCATCAGATGCGTTATTATTTATTATATTTAAATTTGATAAAGTAATATTTGCTTCGGTAGTATAAATACCACCTCCACCAGGATGATTGCCATTTCTAATTGTAAATCCAATAACAGTAACTGTATTATAATAGATATTTAAAACTCTTCCAGAATTTGCTCCATCAATTATTGTTGAGTTTATAAAACTAGTATCATTATCAATAATATAATCCGAAACAAGAGAAATACTTTTTTCATTAAAGTCTAAATTCTCATAATAAATTCCCGAGGAAACTTTTAATGTATCTCCATTTGATGAAGCATCAATTGCGGATTGAATTGTAGTATACTGTGACGGAATTAACAATGTATTCTGTCCAAATCCAATAAAAGGAATTAATAGTATTAGTAGAGTATAAAATGATTTCATAATTGAATAATATCAATTTCAAATTTACATAAAAAATAAATAAATATTATTTCACTAATTCCATAAAATAAAAAAGCGGAACCTTAACTCATTGTAAGATGGATTGCGCTTTGGTGGACCTAAAGGTTCTTATTTCGAACTTCAAAATAACTATTTGTAGCTCTGACTTTTTTTAAACTAATTCCTAATCTATTTTTATATCTTTGGTTTATCTTAACAAGATTTTTATGAAATCCTTTTGTATTTCTTTCTTAGTGTTATTACCTTTTTTCTGCTTATCACAAATCAACACTCCTCAATTGATTAGTAATTCGGGAGGTTCTTTTTCAGCTGGAGGCTATCACATCGATTTTTCTGTAGGAGAAATAGCTACTCAGCAATTAGGAAATGGATTTATATTAACACAAGGATTCCATCAAGGAGATTTAAGCATACAAACAGATGTAGAAGAACTCGATTTCATTAGTAAAATATATCCTAATCCTACTCAGTCTTTTTTTACTGTAGAATTTGATTCTCCACAAAATGTGACTGCTTTTTTAAGCGACCAAAACGGAAAATTAATATTCCAAAAAGAAATTAAAAATCAATCTATTCAATCTTTTGATGTTTCCACCTTGGCCCAAGGAAACTACCAATTTGTTGTAATAAATAAAAACAATAAAAGATCCTCTTTTACCCTTAACAAACTAAGATAATGTCAAAATTCTATTCTTTACTTTTTGCTCTTTTAATAAGCACAGCTTTGCTTGCTCAATCTCCTCCTCAATCGTTTTCTTACCAAACCGTAATAAGAGATGCTAGCTTTAATATTATGGCTAACCAGGAGGTTACTTTAAAACTTTCAATTATAGAAGATGAGCCTCAGGGATTAATGGTTTACCAAGAAAAGCATGTGAAAACAACCTCTGCTATTGGCTTGGTAAATCTGTTTATTGGAGAGGGTAATGTCTCTTCAGGAATTTTTGATGCTATTGACTGGGCTAATCATACCTACTTTTTAGAAGTAGCAATAGATTTTGATAACGACGAAAACTTTGTGGTAATGGGAACTTCTCAAATACGAAGTGTGCCTTACGCATTATATGCCCTAAATGCAGGAAATGTTAATCAGGGTCCTGCTGGTCCTCAGGGAGAACAAGGATTGCCAGGTACAAATGGACAAGATGGAGCTGATGGAATAGACGGTGAGGTTGGGCCTCAAGGTCCTCTTGGTTTAACGGGTCCACAAGGAGAACAAGGTGTTCAGGGAGAAACAGGTCCTCAGGGAGAACAAGGATTACCAGGTACAAATGGGCAAGATGGAGCAGATGGAATAGACGGTGAGGTTGGTCCTCAGGGTCCTATTGGTTTAACGGGTCCACAAGGAATACAAGGAATTCAGGGAGAAACAGGTGCTCAAGGAGAGCAAGGAATTGCAGGAGCTGATGGAAACGATGGCCTTTCTGCTTATCAAATTGCAGTCAATAATGGCTATCAATTTCCCGAGAATGTATGGCTTTCTTCCTTACAAGGAAATGATGGTGAACAAGGAACTCAAGGAGAAGCAGGAACTCAAGGAGAAGCAGGAACTCAAGGAGAAGCAGGACCACAAGGGTTGCAAGGAATTCAAGGAGAAACTGGTGCTCAAGGAGAAACTGGTGTTCAAGGAGAGCAAGGATTCCCTGGAATTCAAGGTCCACAAGGGGAACAAGGAATTGCCGGTATCCAAGGACCCATTGGTTTAATAGGACCACAAGGTGAAATAGGTGCTCAAGGAGAGCAAGGAGAACAAGGTGTTGCAGGAACTAATGGGATAAATGGAGCTCAAGGAGAGCAAGGTATTGCTGGTATTCAAGGACCAATTGGTTTAACAGGTCCACAGGGTGAGCAAGGAGAACAAGGTGTTCAGGGTAACCAGGGGCCCCAAGGAGAACAGGGTGAGCAAGGAGAACAAGGTGTTGCCGGAACTAATGGTACTAATGGAATTGAAGGAGCTCAAGGAGAGCAAGGTATTGCTGGTATTCAAGGGCCAATTGGTTTAACAGGTCCACAGGGTGAGCAAGGAGAGCAAGGATCTCCAGGAATAGATGGGGTAAATGGTCAAGATGGGATAGACGGAATAGATGCAGTTATTGATACAATGCTTTTAAATAATTTGATAAATAATAGCGCTCAAGCGTTATCAAATAGGTATGGTGCTATTGTACCTGATTGGATTTATAATACTGGAAATTGCTCAGATAATCTACCAAGTATTTTTCAAACTAACAATAATTTTTATAGTGAGGGTTTATCTTCATTAAATGATGGTGTATATGATTATTGTAATTTTATATTAAATGAAGATGATGTACTCGAAATTAATGGAAATGTTGTCCTTAGAGTTTCTGATACACTAATAATTAATGGTTTTATTGATGGCAAAGGAAGAGGATCTTCTAGTAATGAATATGCTGCTAAAGGTGGTGGTGGTGGATCAGGCGGATTTAATGTAAATGGAGTTTGGGGATATTATGGAAATTGTTTAGAATCTTTCCAGCCTAGTGATGGTAATCCTTCATTTGAACTTATTTTAGATGAGAATTTTTATTTATCTGGATCAGATGGTGGTAACGGAAATTATATTTCGTTTAACACTAATACTGCTTCTTGTGGCAATTCATCTCATGGTGGTTCTGGTTTAATCCTAATTTGTAAAAACCTCATTTTTAATGGGTATGTTGATCTTACCGGAAATGATGGCTTAAACTCTTCAAGTAGGCCTCAGGGAGGCGCTGGTGGCGGCGGTGGTGGATCAATAATAATAAGTGCCGAAAATATTATTCAAAATACCGGTGTAATAAATACTAGCGGTGGATCTGGGGAAGCTGGTGCATCTGGAAATAGTGATGGTGGTTATTTTATTAACTACGAGAGTGGTAGTGATGGTGGTGATGGATTTATTCTTTATTTCAATGATTAAATATTTTTTATAAAATTGAAATCTAAAGATCGAAATTTTTTCTTCTGATCTAGTTTTAACTATAGTAGAGTTTACAATAACACAATAAAATCAACTCATTTATATTAGATGAGTTCCTCTTTGGTGGACCTAAGCGTCCTTATTTCGAACTTTCTTTTTATTGAAGAACAACCTTCTTTTTAACTCGTCTATAAGTAGTTGTTATTTCTAAGAAATAAACTCCTTTTGGTTGAGCATTCATATCAATTACTTTGTTGTAAGATCCAACAAATTCAATTAACTCCTCAGTGTATGCTTCTTCACCAATCATGTTAACTACTCTAACTGTCATTGTTTGTTCCTTAGCAGACTCAAACGTTACGTTAAAGATGTCTCTTGATGGGTTAGGATATACATCCAAGTTAGCAACAGGACCAGCTAATCTCTCTCCACCTAAAGTATAGTATACTGGAGATGTGAAGCTAGTTGCCCACGAAGTACCGTTTGTACCACAAGCACCTCTTATTCTCCAAGAGAAGTCGTTGCCTGTTGTTAAACCGAATTTCGTTTTACTATTAGAGTTTCCTGCAATTGCATTCCAAGCCCAAACTTGACCAGTAGTCTCGTCTGTTAACTCAAGGAAGTAATGGTCTGGAGCACCTGACTCAGGTGTATCCCAGTTCATTGTAATAGCAGTGTAAGCTCCATTAGTAGTTGTCGTTAAGTTCGTTGCAACTGCATCACAAGGTGCTTCAGTCGTGAATGTAGAGAAATCTCCCCACCCAGAATGATACATTGGGTCAGCATCGCCATTAGCGTCTACGTTTCCTGTACACCATGATTTAGTATGCCACTCATATTCTGTACTAGCATCAAAGTTTCCTTTAAGGAAATTAATCGCTCCTTCAGAACCGCCATTTACATAACGGTATGAGTTTGTTCCTACCTCACGCATCTTACCTTTTGACTGCCATACTCCCCAGTCCACAGCAGGTGCGTCAGCCATTAAAGTTACCCAGTTTGCTTCTGTAGAAACACTTAAGTTTTCTAAGTTAGCACACTCTGGCAAAGTAGTGTATTCTGAGTTAGAAGACCAAGATGACTGACAGTTCATAGAACCATCCTCATTTAGTACTCTAGCTCTCATACTCCACTGGTAAGTAGTTCCAGCTTCCATGAAGTAACGTGTTCTGGATGTTCCAGTAAACTCATTAGAGTTAACAGGACCAGCTGTCATTACTGTCCAAGAAGAAGTTCCTACCGCACGGTAACGGATCATGTAGTGAGATGGTGCAGCACTTGGTGCAGACCAGTTAAACACTACTCTGTTATGAATGATGTTATCTACATACATTCCCGTTGGTGTAATATCGCAAGGGTTTTCAGCTACTACTGGCTCAGCAATAGTTACTGTTAACTCATCGGTACAAGAAGAACCATTATCTGTTACTTGAGCAGTATATGTTCCAGCACATAATCCGAATGGATTTTGTGGTACACCATTTAAATCAAATACAGAAAAAGAATAATTTGATGAACCTCCTTGTCCAGTAACCTGAACAGAGCCATCACAAGCTCCTGCAGCAGTAGCATCTGGAGAACTTATTAATACAGCTTCAAAGTTTCCACAGTAAGTACAAGAGCCGTCATCCGTGTTGGCGTTAGGATCGAAGTTGTCCGCAGAAGTATCAATACAACCCAACACTTCTACATTAGTACAATTAGTGCAAGAACCGAAACATACAGTTGGCAAATCAATAGTCTCACCACATTCTCCAGAGAAGAAGTAGTTTGGTGTAGTATCATTCAACGAACAAGACTCTGGTGCAAATCCTGTAACTCCCCATCCTGACCAGCCATCAGCAGCACCTGTTAGTGCGTGAACGTATTCGTGAGTTACACTAGCTTCAACTTGAGTAGACCCAGTGTAAACACCATCGCCATCTTCGTCTGCTAGAGTGACACCCCATCCGAACCAAGGACCGGCAAAAGAACCATTAATTACAACATTGTCGTAATCTGCACTTACTACATCTCCAGCATTAACGCTAAAATTAACAGTAATAAGCTCACAATAATCACATGTGCCATCGTCAGCATTTGCTAATTCGTTATAATTCCAAGCTTCAGGATCGGTACACCCTAATATCTCGTCAATACATTCAGAACAAGAACCATAAGTGTCGTTAGTTGTAGACCCTGGGCTTACTAAACGATTTGCATAGCTAACGAAATCTGTTACTGGTGCACATTCAGCACCTGCATTCATATCGTCAACTAAATCCTCTTGATCAACCCAGTTATCTACTTCATACATGTATTCAACATCAACCACGAAGTCGAATGTGCTTGAATAGATACCATCTCCGTCTTCATCAGTCAATAAGTAACAGTCTCCACACCATTCAGTAAATGGACCAGTAATGTAAACGTTGGTGAATTCAATACCTGAGCACGACATATCTACATTAAATGTAGTTGAGTATATACATGAACCATTATCTACATTAGATTCTGAATCGTAATTTATAGCAGTTTCATCTGTACATCCGGATACTATTCCTTCAGCACACTCAGTACACTCACCAAAACATAGGACTGGTAAATTAATGGTATCTCCACATTCGACAGAAAAATAATAATTTGGGGCTGGATCACCAGTTTGCGGGTTGACTCCTAAAGCGCATTCATCTGGAGCATTTCCTACAACTCCCCAGCCTGACCAACCGTCTGCCGCCCCACTAAGAGCATGAACATATTCATAATCTCCAGCAGGCAAAGTAATAGAGCCAGAGTATATGCCATCCAAATCTTCTAAGGTTACACCCCATGACCCCCAAAACTCATTGTTATCGCCAAAAGAATCCCAGCTCCCATTAATCATAACATTATCGTAATCGGCATTTACCACATTAGATGCGTCTACATTAAAAGTAATTGTTGCTGTTTCGTTACACTCTCCGCAAGAGCCATCGTCAACAGAAGCGTCAGGATTAAAATTAGGATAACTCTCATCCGTACAACCTGAAATAGGACCAGCTACATATTCTCCAAAAATGTTATCAAAATAGATAATATTATCTTGAGTACGTCCGTTTAAATCAAAATCAGGAAAGATTATAATCTGATCAACAAGCTGAGGATATTGGCCTATATATGGAGAAAAGTCAAACGTTAACTGTTCCCACTGATTTACAACAGTATTACTAACTTTTATTTCTGTTAATGCAGCATTTGAAGGATCTACAAACTTTAATCCAACATCACTAACAACTGACTTCCAAACCATTATAGAGATAGAGGAATTATCCTCATCAAACGAAAAAGAACCTAAATCTGTTCCATGAGTCGATTCGCAACCTACCCAAGGAGCTCCTTGTTGAAGGGCTGTAAATTTAGCTACTGTAGCAGATGCGTTTAAAGCATCAGGACTAGGATTAGATACTATTTCTAATGGTGGATTGGTGTGATTTTCAAAAACTGTCCAACCCCAATTAGCTCCAAAACCATCAGGTTCAAAATCAATTGGAATATTAAAATTTTGTTGAGCAATCATAGTTCCAGAAAAAAGAAAAAACAAAAAGAAAATTGTTTTTTTAACAAACTCCTTGTAAATAATGTGCATTAGTGTAAAGATTAAGCGTATTAAAATTTCTTAAATATAAGCATTTTATCTTTGTGTAAAATTTACACTTATCTTTATTGGTTTTGTACGTTTAAGCTCATGATCTTAAATTCTTTTCTATTTTCTTCCCCTTTGCTAGCTCATCTTCAAGCTTGTCTAAATAACGCACTTTTTTTATTCTTCCCTTTTTTTAATTTTGGATAAATAATGAGGAAATACTTAAATTTGAAGCAATTGACTAACCAAAAGAAAAAGATTGAGACTCAGTTTGAGAAATTAGAAGTGCGATTTGCGATAGGTGAAATAGATCAATATTTATACCAAAAATACACTCAAAAATTTAGTGATGAGATCGGTGAAATTGAGCAAAAAATAGACTTTGGGAAAAACGGCAGTTCGAACCTTGAAAATGTGATTAATAAGGCTACGAAAATATCTAAAACACTATCGAAGACTTGCAAAAATATGCCTTTTGATCAAAAAGTTGAATTGCAAAAAATTGTCTTCCCAAAGGGCACAACCTATGATAAAGAAAATAAGCGAGTTCGAACCCCAGAAGTGAATTTATTATTTGAGTTAACTAAAAGAAATTCAGCAATTTATGATAATAAAAAAAGCGGAATCTTAACTCAAAATGAGATGGATTCCGCTTTGGTGGGCAATGAGGGACTCGAACCCCCGACTTCCTCCTTGTAAGGGAGGCACTCTGAACCAACTGAGTTAATCGCCCAATATTGGGTTG
>Ga0233426_10004266_pt1 | contig 10785 bp, 8 predicted proteins | sample SI_118_April2016_6_FD_179875 | JGI IMG/M metagenome (GOLD analysis project Ga0233426, IMG submission 179875) | Seawater microbial communities from Saanich Inlet, British Columbia, Canada - SI_118_April2016_10_MG | ecosystem: Environmental > Aquatic > Marine > Inlet | place: Canada: British... | reverse complement strand
AAATTTACGACGTCTAAAAAAACGAGACATGGATTTCTCCTATTATTCGATGTTACATTTTTAGCAAAAAAGCTAAATAAGTAATCACCTAATTAATCATTTCAATATGCTGAGCATGTAATACCAAAAGCGGATTTCCGTTTCTGGATTCATGACGGTTAATAAAACCAGTCACTTTTAATTTACTGCCCGCAATCAAATCACGAGTTAAGTGTTGCGACATTTCACCGGTTGCCACTACTTGTATTCTGACAAATGCTTGTCTATTCATGCCCGCTTCATTTTGTATGGACTTATGATCCATTGAAAACTGACAATGTTGAATACCTGCAGGGCTTGTTGATAATTTAGGTGGCTTAACCACTTCACCTACCAACACGAGGCAATTCTCTATTTTAGTATTTTCCATTACAGAAGTTTCTAACATTTAGAGATTGTCACGACTAGCTTATTCTTCGCTCGCAGCTTCTTCTTGTGTTTCTTCAGCAGGAGCTTCTGAAACAGCTGGAGCAACTTCTTGCTTAACTTCGCGGCGATCGTCGCGACGTTCTTCTTTAGCACTTGCCATAGCTGATGCTTCAGTTACTGCGTTTTTAGTACGCATGATCATGTTACGAATAACAACATCGTTGTAACGGAAAGAAGTTTCTAACTCATCAATAACTGACTGTGGCGCTTCAATGTTAATTAAAACATAGTGTGCTTTGTGTAATTTATTGATTGGGTATGCTAATTGACGACGACCCCAGTCTTCTAGACGGTGGATCTTGCCTTCAGCAGCATTGATCAAATCGGTATAACGCTGGATCATACCAGGTACTTGTTCACTCTGATCAGGGTGAACCATAAATACGATTTCGTAATGACGCATTACGAGCTCCTTACGGTTGTAGCCTCTTGACTGGCTCAGCCAAACACCAGATGGAGGCAAGGAACAAAAAGTTCAGGCTGAATTAAGGTCGCGTAGTGTAGGTAAATTAACCAGTAAAGGCAAGCTTTTAATCGGGTTATTAGTTTTTAAGTGTCAAAGGGAGGAAGTTAAGGAAAATACTAGAAAGCCCCTGATGGTCGTTATCAGCAAATGAAATAGATAAGCCATTGTGATTATATTCAAACTGCTTCATTTTCTCAAGAAAGCACCTTTGACTAAGCAACGAACCACACTGTTTTGCCACTTCTACAAAAACAAATGCATTAAGGTAACCTTCAAAGAGTACTTGATCAACTTCTACAACACCTTGAGCTTCCATATCCTTAATAAATTGCAAACAAATATCATCATCACAAGTATTCGGATCAGGCATCACTTCAGTCACCAGCACATTGCTCGGTTGTTTTAGTCGCTGAAATAAATCATGGCTAGAAATAAACGAGACTGTAGTAAAAAATGGTGTAAATCCCTGCTGATAAGCAGAGTTAATAAGTTGCGAAAAAGGCTCGTATGTACCAACAAAAGCGATTGCTTGAACGTTTTTATCTTTAAGAATGCTTAGTGCTAATTCAACATCTTTAGTATTTCTGCGATATCGAGTGGTAACAGTAGGCTTTAAGCCTCTCTCTTTGAGCGCCAATAAATAACCTTTTTCCACAGAGATACCAAATTCATCGGCTTGAATTAGTAAGCCAATATTGGTAATTCTTTTAGTATCTACTAAATAATTAATTTGCTGTTCAGCTTCTTGATAATAACTTGCCCGTAAATGGTAAACATTATCGATGACGGGTGTACGTAAAAATTCGGCACCGGTAAATGGCATTAAAAAAGGAATATCACTCTTACTTATTTGCTTTATGATAGCGTGTGTCGTGGGTGTACCTACATAATTAAAAAAAGCAAAGATATCATTTCTTTTTAAAAAACTTTGCGTATTTTTCAACGTTTTAAAGGGTTCGTAACCGTCATCTAACTGTTCAAGCTTAATGGTTTTTCCTGCAACCCCCCCTTCAAGGTTAATTCGGTTGAAATAAGCATTAGCGCCTTGGTTTAAACGAATTCCTAATTGAGCTGCTGGCCCTGATGTGGCGTTTGATACGGCTAATTTAATGCTTTCTTGATTTTCAGAATAGGCAAAAGCATTAATACTTAAGCATATTAATGCACATTTGAATAAACTCATCAGGATAAAATTTATATTAAGCATTTTAATTAGCATGACAATCAGTACTTAAGCTTCCCTGAATGTTGAAAGTATGTGACAACGACATCACTACTTTTCGTTTTTATTATTATATTTATTTAACTTAACGCTACCTAGATTAGTCAATTTTATGCATAAAAGGAATGTAAAATGACCACTTTAGTGTATTTTATTTCAACTAGTACGTAAAAATTCACGACAAACGCTGACGAACTATTTCAAACAAACAAATACCTGTTGCGACAGAAACATTTAGGCTAGAAACACTTCCTGCCATAGGTAGCTTCACCAGTTGATCACAGTTTTCACGGGTTAGACGGCGCATTCCTTTACCTTCAGCCCCCATAACTAAAGCCATTGGCCCAGATAACTTAACATCGTAAAGGCAAGTATCAGTTTCTCCTGCGGTACCAATAATCCAAATACCCATTTGTTGTAATTGCTTCATCGTTCTTGCAAGGTTAGTTACTTGTACTAGAGGAACGGTTTCTGCTGCACCAACCGCTACTTTTCGTACAGTACCAGTAAGCCTTGCTGCGTTATCTTTAGGTACAATAATAGCTTGAACTCCTGCAGCATCAGCATTACGTAAACAGGCACCTAAGTTATGTGGATCTGTAACACCATCAAGAATTAACAAAAAAGGCGGGTTGTTCTGTTTTTCAGCTGTTTCAATAATGTTATCTAAATCAGCTTCAGTATACGTTTTACCTTGTTGGACACGAGCAACTACGCCTTGGTGTTGCTCTCCTTCTGATTTATCATCAAGTACTTTACGATTCACCATTTGAGCGGGTATACCGTATTTTCGTGATAAATTAATAATTGGCATTAATCGGTCATCATCACGCCCTTTTAACAAAAACAGCTCGATAAAACGTTCCGGTGAACGTTTTATTAATTCGTTAACGGCATGAATACCAAAAACTATTTCATCATTTTTTGCCATGTTTTTTCTCTAAAATACTCTTTAAAATAAAATAATAATTTACAACGTTATTTGCGTATTGACCTGTTTTAGCGACAACAATTAACGCTAAATGGTTTAGTTACTCGCTTTACGGGCATTTTTACCTGGACGTTTCTTTCTTGCTTTACGCTTCGCTGATTTGGATTTTTCAGGTTTAGCTTTAGCATTTTTTGCTTTTTTAGTTTTACCTGTTGGTTTATTTTTCCCTGACTGGTTATTCTTGAAACGTTCTGGTTTAGTATTATTCGATTTGCGTTCATCGGTTTTAGGTAATGGCTTGGCACGGCTAATCACGGCATTGTCACCCGATAAAACTAAATCAATCTTCTTTTCATCTAAATTGACTGCAGCAACTTGTACTTCAACAACATCACCGACATGAAATTTATTACCTGTTTTTTCACCTGTTAAACACATCCGTACATCATCAAAATGATAAAAATCACGCCCTAATGAGGTAATATGCACTAAGCCCTCAATATGTAAATCAGCCAAACGGACAAATAAACCAAAATTAGTTACCGTTGAAATAACGCCGGTAAAGGTATTGCCAACATGATCCTGCATAAACTCACATTTAAGCCAATCAGCAACATCTCGGGTTGCATCATCCGCTCGTCGCTCTGTCATTGAACAATGTTCGCCTAGTTCAATAACAGCTTCTTCTGCATAGCTATAGCACCCTTCGTTAGCGGTATTATCTGCTTGGGCTTGTAGGATAGATTTAATGACGCGATGAATCACTAAATCAGGGTAACGACGAATAGGAGAAGTAAAATGGCTATATGATTCGAGTGCTAAGCCGAAATGCCCAATATTTTCACTTTGATACACCGCTTGGCGCATCGAACGAAGTAGCATGGTTTGTATAAGCTCTTGATCAGGACGACCTTGTACTTGCGCTAAAATATCACTGTAGTCTTGAGGCGCGGGGAGCCCTTCTTCTGTATCAATACGAGGCATTTGTAAACCGAGTTCAGCTAAATAACTAACAAAGTTATTAAACTTATCTTCACTTGGTTTATCGTGAACGCGGAATAGTCCTGGCATTTTATGTTTTTCAACAAATTGAGCCGTGGCAACATTCGCCAAGATCATGCACTCTTCGATTATTTTGTGCGCATCGTTACGAATTAATGGCTCAATAGATTCAATTTTCTTATCAGCATTAAATATAAAACGCGACTCTTCGGTTTCAAAAGCGATTGCACCACGACTATTTCGTGCTGCTATTAATGCCGTATACATTTTATTTAAATTTTCTAAATCAGGCACTAATGTTTGATATTGATGGCGTAACTCTTCATCGCCTACAGTTTCACTATCGCCTAATATCGCTGCTACTTTGGTATAAGTAAAACGTGCATGAGAGCGCATCACAGCAGGATAAAATTTGCTTTTCGATAATTGCCCTACTTCACTAATCGTCATTTCACAGACCATACAAAGCCTATCAACATCAGGGTTTAAGGAACATAAACCATTTGATAGCTTTTCAGGTAGCATAGGAATAACTTGGCTTGGAAAATATACTGAATTTCCACGTGAAAGCGCTTCATCATCAAGCGCAGTAGCAGGGCGAACATAATAACTAACATCGGCTATAGCCACCCATAATCGCCAACCGCCTGAATCTTCATGACGGCAATAAACCGCATCATCAAAGTCTCGCGCATCTTCACCATCGATAGTAACTAACGGCAAATCACGTAAATCAACACGAGGCAATTTCGCTTCATCTTCGACTTCATCGGCAATTAATGAGACTTCTTCTTCAACTTCTGTCGACCATTGATAAGGTAAATCATGCTCTCTTAATGCAATTTCTATCTCCATACCTGGTGCCATATGGTCACCAAGCACTTCAATAACTTTACCAACAGCATTATTTCGCTTTGAAGGACGTTGTATAACATTGATGACGACCATTTGACCATGACGAGCAGATAGCCTTTCATTGGGATCAATGAGAATATCTTGTTTGATTCGAGCATCATCTGGCACAACAAAACAAATATTATGTTCTAGAAAAAATCGCCCTACGATGCCAGCTTTACGCGGTTTAATGACATCGGTAATTTTAATTTCCTGACGACCTTTTCGATCAGTCCGATCGACTAAGATAGCTTCAACTACATCGCCATGGATAACGCGTTGCATTTCATGGGATGAAATAAATAAGTCTTTAGGTTTTTTCTCGCCAGGTTTTGTATCAGGAGCAAAGAAACCATAACCATCTCGATGACCAATTACAGTTCCGGTAAGTAAGTGATTTTGAGGTGCAATGGCATATTGCTTAAACTTATTAAAAATTAACTGTCCAGCGTTTTCCATTGCGCGTAAACGACGTTTCAAACCGATGATATGCTCATCGCCTTCATACTTTAACGTTTGGCAAAGTGCTTTAAAATTGGGAGGAGTCGGCAGCTTTTCGATAATTGACAAAATCAATTCTCGGCTAGCAACTGGGTTATCGTATTTTCGAGCTTCGCGTTGTTGGTGTGGATCTTTAATAATGCTGTTACTTACTTTAGTGATTTACTCGTAAGTATATCTCAGTTAATGCCTTTGGTATTAGTATTTTCCTTTTTTAGCAGCATTAACGACTCGCTCTGGCATTTTTTCGGCTAGACCAACAAGTAAATGACTGATTTTTTTATGTGTTTTTTTATCATCAGTCACCGAATGATGCAATTGAGCATATAGTTCAGGAAAATCTAAGGGACTGCCTTCTCCTGAGTTATATATTTCAGCAAGGCGAATTTGCGCATTTAGATTGTTTAAGTTTGCCGCTTCCTTGAGGAAAATAATTGCCTGTCTCATATCTGGCTGCATAAATTTCCCGATATGATAATACCGCCCTAATTGCTCTAAAGCTTCAGCTAAACCTTGATCGGCTGACTCGCGCATATAGTAAAGACCTAACGGAACATTTTTTTTCACGCACACACCAAAGGCTAACATATCGCCCCACAAAAATTGAAATGCCGGTTTACTAGAGATTACAGCACGAGCCTCAATGTCTTGAACAAGTTGGCATTCATCCACAACCATTTGGCTTAAATGCTTATTTTCTTTAATTAAATCAAGTAAAACATCATCGGTATATATTTGAACAACATTTAATTTAGCGCTAAAAGCAAAGGGCAAGTAACTACAAAAAAGAAATAAAAAACCTAAAATAAAACGCATAAATTTACCTATTTAAAATCGAATAATTTGAAGCGACAAAATGCATATTAACTCTTTATCGGCAAAGGTTAGGAAATATCAAAAAACTTTTAACAATTGTATCAATAAAGACATAGACTATAATCATTACACACATCAAAATTAATATGACAAATTAACGCTATAAAATTAGCACGACAAAACTAACATTATGAAAAGCAAAATTAATACCACAAATATTTGACACATATGCCATAGTTTGAAATAGCAACGAAAGTTGTGCTGCATACTATAAGATAAAACATTCGTTTGTTTAAACCTGATTAAAGATGGTTCATAGAAGTATGATAAAAGAAGTTGATATATCAGAGTTGCATGTAGGGCATTTTGTTGTCGATATAGTCAAGCAAGAAAATCAATTTACTCTCACGCAATCTGGACACATTAAAAGCGAACTGGTCATTAAAAACATGGTCGCTAAAGGCGTTCAAAGTATCTTAATTGATACCAGTAAAACTAAAAAAATTAAAGGCAGCCTCACTCAAAGCAGCAAAAAATCGCCCATTATTATGGACGTTTATAAAGCGAAAGAAATATTTGATCAGTCTAAAAGCATTCAGAAAAAAATATTTGCAGATGCGCAAAATGGGAAACCTTTAGATTTAAACCCTGTCGAAGAAATCACAGATAAAACTATCGATGAAATTTTTAAAAATCCAGATGCTTTGGCCTGTGTTATTAATATTAGAAATACTGATGAATATTTATTAGAACATTCAGTGTCGGTATCAGTGTTAATAACCATTTTCGCTCGTTTCCTCAAAATTGAAAAACCAATTGTTCAGCAATTATCTGTTGGCGCATTTTTACATGATGTTGGAAAAATCATGGTACCTGAAAAAATATTAAATAAACCAGGTAAATTAACGGATAATGAATTTATCACAATGAAAACTCATGTGAACCATTCGATTGATATTATTCAAAATACTCCGGGAATTTCAGAGTTAAGTTTAGAAGTTGCCGCGTTACACCATGAAAAATTAGACGGAAATGGTTATCCATTTAATATAGCAGGGGATGATATTTCAACGTACGGTCGTATGATTTCAATTTGCGATATTTTCGACGCATTAACCGCGAATCGTTGCTACAAAGAAGGCTACAGCCACATTAAATCTTTCAGTATTTTACGCAGTTTGGCAGAAAGTAACCACCTAGATAAAAGGCTTGTGAACCTTTTTATTAAATGTATGGGGGTTTATCCTGTAGGATCACTCGTTGAACTGAACTCAAATAAAATTGCGATTGTGGAACAGCGAAATCTCGAAGATCCTACTAACCCAAAAGTACGTTCATTTTATAACTCAAAACAAAATAATTATGTAATAACTGAAGATATTGATTTAGCGAAGAATAATGACTTTATTGTCAAAGGGGTTAGAGCCGATGATTTTGATCTAGACATGAACAAAATCATCGAATTTTTATTGATGGATGGATAACTTAAAGTACTTTATCACTTTGTAATACGGTGCAATTGTATTGACAAGTTTATTTAAAAGATCCCGGCCATTCAGCTGCAATAAAAGTAAATATTGTCCAAACAGCCAAATTTTGACGCATATGCTCAGGTTTCACCTTATCAAACGTATCATCTGGAGTATGGTGTAAATCAAAATAGTCACTTCCATCTTGCATTAGATTTACCGCTGGAACACCTAACGCAGCCAGAGGAATCATATCAGGTCCTCCACTAGTATTACCGCTACGACGACTAACTCCTAGTTTTCCCATTATTGCAGCCATAGTATCAACAACGTGTAATGCATTAGGTGATACGTTTTCAGATGATTGAAGACCATATACTGGACCAGCACCAAAATCGGATTCTGAACCAATCACATGGTTAGCAATAGTACCATCTTCTTGTCTTGCCTTTGCATAGGCACGAGCACCAATTAATCCTAACTCCTCTGCTCCCCACAGAATGACACGAATTGTACGGCGAGGATTTACTTTTACGTTATTTTTAATAAAAGCAGCTGTAGCCATACCAATAGCGACTCCTGCACCATCATCAACCGCTCCAGTGCCTAAATCCCAACTATCTAGATGCCCACCAATAACCACAACTTCATTAGGCAGTTCACGACCTGTAATTTCACCAATGACGTTTTTAGTCACTATAGGTCCTAAATCTTTTGTTTTAATATTTAAACGAATTTTAGGCGTGTGACCAAATTCCATTAAGCGAACTAATTGATCCGCATCAGGGTTAGACAGCGCAACAGCTGGAACAGCGGTATAACCCATAGCCACATTTGTCGATCCTGTGTGTGGATTACGATGGTCATCGGTCCCTATCGAACGAATTAATATGGCTTCGGCGCCTTTTTTAGCTGCAAGTTCATGCCCTTTACTTCTGGCAATATTAGCAGGACCGTAACCCGCACCATTTTTAAATCGTTCCATACGATTACTAATGAATGCTATTTTTCCTTTCAAGCTTCCATCATCCGCTTTTTCAAGTTCTGCATAATTTTTAAAATGTACAATTTCAGCTTCTAAACCACCTTCAGGGGTAGATTTAGAACGACCAAGCGCTGTGATTACCATTTTCTGGTAAGAAGGAATTAAAATTTCAGCAACTTCAACTTCACGAATCCAACCATTCATTTTTACGTCTTCGGTATAAACTTTATCAAACCCTAACGCTTTTAAGTTTTTAATGCCCCATTCAATGCCTGCTTTCTCACCAGCAGTACCAGGATGACGAGCACCGACCTCAGTCGTTAATGATTTTAGTATTTCATACGCACTATCATCTTTAATAGCCTTATCTCGAAGACTAACTGCTATATCGTTAGTTTCTTTTGAAACAGGGATAATATTATCATTGGCAAAAATTGGTGCTGTAACTGCAAAAGCAGCAAAGGCTGCCAGTTTAATCAATTTCATTGAAACTCCACTTTGAGTGTTTTTATATAATCAGAACAATATCTATTAGTCATTTTTTAAAGCTGTATTTTTGGCCAATTAATATTCAGCTTTCTGATCACTTGGATTTTATAGCTTCAGTATAAATACTTAACAAAATTGAATCTATAAAATATAATGCCACTAACTAATCAGAAAAAATTCAAATTTCTCTTTTCGTTCTACAAGGCTGGGGTTAACCGTTTTAGTTTTTTGATAAAATTCAATTTACTCTGCCCTTCTCGTGCGTGTCTATTTCTGTCCCTTAACACAATTAAGCAAGGCGTTAACACTAACGTTAATATTGTAGCAAATGCCAAACCTCCAGCAACGGCAGTAGCTAACTGTGTCCACCATTGTGTTGATGGTGCACCAAATACCGCTGTACGATTAAAAAAGTCTAAATTCACCTGAAGAACTATAGGTAATAAACCTAAAATCGTTGTAATAGTCGTGAGCATTACCGGGCGAAGGCGTTGTGCTCCGGTCTGTAAAATTGCATCAACAGGCGATAATCCCTCTTTTCTCAAGACGTTGTAAGTATCAATTAAAACAATATTATTATTGACCACAATGCCTGCTAATGAAATGACACCAATCCCCCCCATAACTATTCCAAAAGGTTTTTGTACTAAAAATAGTGCTAAGAAAACCCCTACCGTAGAAAAAATCACAGCACTTAATATTAAAAAAGCTTGGTAAAAGCTATTAAACTGGGTCACTAAAATAATGGCCATAATAAAAAGAGCGATACCAAAGGCATTTACTAGAAACTCTTCCGATTCCTGCTGGTCTTCATTTTGCCCTCTAATGCTGATATCAACACTTGGATCTATACCTAACGATGGAAATTGCGCTTTTAATACCGGTAATTCTGTTAATAATTGCGCTCCGCTAATCAAGTTAGCTTGAATAGTAACCACCCGTTTACCGTCAGTGCGATGAATGGTATCAACTTTAGGTGCTGCCTCTCGAGTAACAAAGCTACTGATTGGTATTAAGCCTTCCATAGTTTTTATACGAAGTGTGTCTAACCGACCAATATTGCGCTTATCCTCAGGAAAACGAACTCGAATATCAAGTTCATCATCAACATCATCAGGGCGATATTCCCCTAATTTCAAACCATTGGTCACCATTTGTACAGTAGAGCCGACAATCGCAGCATCGGCACCATAAGTTGCCGCTTTTGAACGATCTATTTTTAACTGCCATTCAATACCAGGTTTAGCCCCTGAATCTTCAATGTCAGTAAATTTTCCACTTGTAATTAATGCCTGACGAATAATTTTAACTGCATCATTAAGTTTTTCAGGGAACCGAGAATTCAATTCGAGTCGTAAATCTTTACCCGACTGAGGACCATCTTCATTTTTACGCACTTCTAACTCTACGCCGGCTAAATCAAAGGTTCGTTGACGGATTTCTTTTATTGTTTCATCTGAAGCCCGTCGATATTGCCAATTAATAAAGTTCACTTGGAAAGATCCGATAATGTCATTACCACCAGTTAATGTGTGTAACGTT
>Ga0233426_10004264_pt1 | contig 10789 bp, 5 predicted proteins | sample SI_118_April2016_6_FD_179875 | JGI IMG/M metagenome (GOLD analysis project Ga0233426, IMG submission 179875) | Seawater microbial communities from Saanich Inlet, British Columbia, Canada - SI_118_April2016_10_MG | ecosystem: Environmental > Aquatic > Marine > Inlet | place: Canada: British... | reverse complement strand
TTTTGACCTCTAGTTAAACCAACCACAAATCGTTGTGCAAAAACGCCATCAATTCCGTAATCATTCATCCATTTAAAATGACGATTTACCGTTTTTGCATTTGCAGAACTAAATACATAGGCAGGTTTACCATCTTTATAAACAAATTCTGTTTTAAAAAGTTCATCTTTATCTAGTTCGCTTACATCTGGCCAAAAATCTATAGAAGTATTCCCGGGATTAAATTGTTTGTTGTTGGCATAATGTTTCCAATTTAAATCAGAACCATCACCTTCTGCATTAAACCAACCTTGATAACCTGCTAAAATTTTACCTTCTATAGAATTGTTTATTTTAACGTCGATTTTATTATCAATCTTTATATATTGAACATTGCTTTTACAACTATTAAAAAGGAAAAGCATTAGAATTGATAAAAATGAGATTGATTTAATTTTCATATGAGAATGAATTAATTTTTCTTAAACTCTTCTCTTAATATTTGAAGATATTGTTCTCCGTAAGAAGTTGCAGATTCAAGTTGTGTTCCTCTATTCCAATCGTTAAAAGAATCAACTAAGACAATTCTGTTAGTTCCAGCAGCTCTCCTTGCTACGTTGCAATTTGCTCTAAACCAAGACGCGTCCTTATCATACACATTAATATTACTTCCTCCATTTATTATTTTTAGATTTATAGATGGAGATATTGTAGGAATGTATTCAATATTATATTTTTCAAAGGTTTCTTTATGGTACAACCATGCTTGATCCATAAATTTATGAAAATAAATTATTCTATCATACAAATTTTTATTCACTGCGGCATAGGTTGCATGTGTAACGGCGTCAACTCCGTTTACAAACCTAAAATCATATCTTAAAGTTGGTGTCCATTCATTTTGCATACCAATTAAATATAGCTCAACACCAAGATCAGTTAATTCTGACCTCATTTGCTGATATAGAGCTGCATTATCATCAGAATGTAAATTGTGGCTATTTAAAAGATACACCACATTTTTCCCATCAACTTTCATGTAATTAGTTTGATCAAAAAAGGGTGTCATCAATTTAAAATCATCAATAAACCTTTGAACAAGACCTTTTGATTCAATTCTATTGTTGTTATTTAGACCCATGTTCCCAAAATTATAGGATAGTGCAAAATTTACATCTGCCGAATTTGGTGCAGATTGTAAATTATTTATGAAATCAACATCTTGGTTGTTTTGGTTTTGATTATTTGCAGATCTAAATTGAAGGATAAAAAAATCTATACCTGCTGTTTGTGCCTGTTTTACATGTTCTTCATAAACAGCAGGATCTGATACGTTTGGATTATAAACACCAATAGTAGGTTCTTCAGGGACTGTATTTCTTCTAATAAATCTACTATACTGCGCTCCTACAATATAATTTTCAGTAATAGGAACATTTGGAATATCATAATTTAAGAAATTGTCTTCAGCAGTTACGATGTTGTCTTCTGTGCATGAAAAAAAGGCAATTGAAACGATGAATACGAATATGGTTTTTATGTATTTCATAATAATATTATATTTTTATGTAGGTTACGCCTGCAGCAATTAAATCGTCTTCAGAATCTCCGTAAAAATGAGTGGCAAAGTCCTGATTAAATTCAGGGATCATTGTTTCCCATTTTATTGGTGTATAAGGTTTGTTCATTTTAAGTTCACTGTATAATGAATTACCTTGCGATAAGTTGGAAACAGCTTCTTGAAAACCATCGTTATTTAATGCACTTTCTGAAAATGGTGGATAAACCATTCTTTCTGGTAAAGGCGCATAATCTAATCCAAGTGCTCCATCTGGTGCAAATTGATCTATAAGAGGCAGCAGTCTTGTTCTTTTCTGCATACACCATATATCATGACCTTGATTAAAACTAGCTAGCCAACGCTGTCTTGTAATTTTATCTAAAGGATTTGTAGAAATACCGCTGTTTACTACGCCGAATAAATGTCTATCACCAGTGCTTGAAGTCCCCCATTTGATGCCGTCTCTGGCTTTATACTCATTTGCTCCTGTAACTCCATACTGTTGAAATGAAGCATCAATACCATCATAATAATATTGTTCTGCTGTTTTAGAGCCTCCCCAGCCTTTTAGTTCAGCTTCAGCTTTTATAAAATTTAATTCTGCATACGTAATGAGATTATAGCTCATATCTTGAGCCATAAACACATCTACTTTAGGCCTGCTATATCTTCTAGTTTCAACGCCGTTAAGAATATTGTTATTCCCATTTAAATCCCATCCATCTACAGCAGCATTTCCTCCAAGAGGTCTTCCAAAATATGGCAGCTCATATTCTACACTAATTTTTTCTGTTGTAGAACCTGACTTAAACACCTCGTCTCTAATAGTAATAGGACTTAAAGATGGTTCAATTAACGCTACTAGTCTTGGGTCTCTGTATGTTTTTAAGTTTAATAAATAGTTTAAATTAACATAGGGTATTACATCTTGATTTGCAGTTATAAATACATATCTCCGATAATTAAACGACCAATTTTCTTCTTCTAAACCCCACTTTAGAGCAACATTATCTAAATTAGCACTCAAAAGATTGTTCTCATTTGCCATAGCTTCAGAACCATGTTGCTGAGCCAAAGCAGGGAAACCTTCAGAAATTCTTAATGCAATCTTTAAGCGAAGTGAATTTGCAAACTTTATCCATTTCGTATTATCTCCATTAAAAACTGGGTCCTGCAAGAGCGTATCTCCATTGGGATCCATATTTTCTCCAGCTTCTTTTAAAACAGTTAAAATATTAGTGTAAATAAATTCTTCGGATGAATACCTTGTTGCTAGTAAGCCTTTAGAAGCATCTTCATAAGGAACAGCTCCAAAAGTTGACACTAAGACTGAATACACATAACTTTTCCATATTTTTGAGATATACACTCTATTTGTAAAGCTTGGGTCGTTACTATAACTATCAATAATATCTTGGTTATTTTTCAAAACATCTACATAAAACTGCCTCCAAAAATTATCTAACCCTGATTCTGTAAAAAAGTATCTATTAAATTGGCCTCCTTTACCACCATAATAACTAGCATAGGTATTAAACATTTGGTCGTTCATAGTACCACCAATTAAATCTAATCCTTTTTTTACACTGCCTGCAAAAAGTTCTTCAGGAGAAGCCACTGTAATTGCATCTGGGTTTGTATTAATTTCTTCAAAATTGTTTGTGCATGAATCTAATATTGTTAACAAAAAAGCAAACAATAATAATTTGTTTAAAAATCTCATTTTCTTTATTTTTTTACTTAAAATACTAGTTTTACATTCATACCAAAAGTCCTTGTTGGTAAGAAAGAACCAAATTCTATACCTTGTCCATTACCAGATGTTGTACCTGATTCTGGGTCTATTCCTTGTGGAGTATTTCTATAAATAGTCCATAAATTTCTACCAACAACAGAAATTTTAGCATTCTTTATTTTCATTTTTTTAATTAATCTATTAGGTATGGTGTAACCAAAAGTAACTTCTCTTAATTTCACATAAGAAGCATCATAGACAAACCTTCTTTGATCTTGAAGACCGTCATAACCATATGTTTGTGGATTTAACCATCTTTGTGTGTAAATAATTTCTCCATTAGCGTCTCTTTCAGCGGTCCAGTTTCCATCTGCATCTTGCACTCCTATAGCTGAATCTTCATAAATCCTCCCTTTTGGCCGATCGGAGTCTGCATAGTCATTTCCAAATAAACCCCTTCCTTGTCTTTCGTTATTATTCTCTCCTAATATTAATGTTGATAATAACCATTCTTCTCTTCCTTCCAGAGTGCCAGCGTGTACACCATTATTATAGGATTTGGCCATTGTTCCAGAATACAACTCTCCTCCCATTTTAATATCAATTAAAAAATTTAAGCTGAAGCCTTTATAGGATATAGAGTTTCGCAAACTCCCTATCCAATCTGGTTGTGCATTCCCTAATAATTGATTAGACTCCCAAGCTGCTCTACCATTAGACAACACTAAAGGTGTACCTGATTCTGGGTCAACTACTTGAGAATTTCCTCTAATATTACCAAAAGGCTGACCTACCTCTGCAAATATCCCTACATTAAACCAGCTTCTTATCAATCTGCTTTCTACACCATCAAAAAGTGAAGCTACGAATGATTCGTTTTTAGACCAGTTAATATCTGTTGACCATTTAAACTTTTTATCAAATAGTTTCGCAGACAAAAATAATTCCATTCCTTCATTTCGAATCTCTCCTGCATTCAAAAATTTCCCTACAAAACCAGATGTTGGCGTAGTTGAAACATTTATAATTTGATTGTTTGTAGATGATTTATAATAAGTACCATCAAAAGAAATTCTATTATTGAAAAACTTTGCTTCAATACCAAATTCTGTTGATGAAGTTAATTCAGGTTTTAACTCTAAATTTTTTCTTATTCTTTCTAATGCTACCCAATCTGTATTATTGTAATTACCTCCTTGGACATAGCTATTTCTAATTTGATTAAAACCTGTATCGTTACCAACTTGTGCATAGGAAGCTCTAATTTTCCCGAAGGTTAATATATCATTTATAGGAATAAATTCTGAAAATAATATTGTACCACCTACGGAAGGATAGAAGTAAGAATTGTTATTTGCTGGTAAAGTTGAGGCCCAATCATTTCTGGCTGTAACATCTAAAAAATAGGTTTTCTGGTATCCTAAAGAAAGGGAACCATATACTGAGTTTATTCTTTTATTATTATTAATAAAAATTTCAGGAGCAAATTCATCACCATTTGATAAACTCATGATATCTCTCTCAAATAAAGAAATAGCAGTTAATCTATTTCCGTCTGTTCTTACATCAAATCGATTAACACCTATTAAAGAAACTAATGACAAATCGTTAAATTTCTTTGTATAATTTAAGATTGCTTCATAATTCCAATTTTCTCTTGAAGTATTTACTTCTCTATATAAACCATTGGGGTCATAATCAGCTCCTTTGTTATTGAACTCTTGTCTATCTACATTATTTATTGCACCATTAATTCTAGTTTTAAGTTTTAGCCCTTTTAATATTGTCCAATTTAAAGTAATATTAGCTACAACTCTATTGGTAACATCTTGATTACTATTTTCAAATATATTCCAATAAGGGTTATTAAAATCTCCTTCATATTGGAAAGCTTCATTATTCTCATTTTTGTAAGGAAGTAAATTAGATTGAGACATATTAGGTAACATATAGATGTAGTTACTGGCTGGGTTTCTATTACTCCCATTTTGATACATTCTGTTGTTTACTTTTTGATGCGTGTATATAAAACTAACATTAGCCTTTAAATTATCAGTAATATCTTGTGACATGCGCAGTGCAATATTATCTCTGTTAATTTCTTCCATTCTTTTAATTACATGATCTCCAAGTGTCTTACCATATGAAAATCTTATTGTACTTTTATCTGTTGCTCTACTAATTGCAAAAGTATTGGTAGTTACAATACCAATTCTATATAAATCTTTAACATTATTTATATCTGGAGTATAAGTACCAATAGTACCATTATAATCTAGTACTTGTTGCCCTAAAAAAGGAGCTCCATACGCTCTATTGTAAGATCCAACCATTGGCAATCCATTTGTGGGATCTAGTTGTCCCGTATTTTGTACTAATCGTCCACCATTACCTGCACCATAAGAATATTGATAATTTGGATATTCTCTGTTTGAGACGATAGATGTGTTAGAATTGATATTTATATTTATTTTACTAGTACCCTTTTTAGCTTTTTTAGTTGTAATGATTACTACACCATTAGAAGCTCTTGAGCCATATAACGCGGATGCGTTTGCACCTTTTAAAATTTGAATAGAATCAATATCATCTGGATTAATACCAGATATTGGGCTTCCTAAGTCAAGATCATCTCCTCCATTCCAAACAGAAACACCTGTATCACCTGATGAACTATCTAAAGGAACACCGTCTAAAATGTATAAAGGCTGATTGTTACCTGTTATGGAAGTTAAGCCTCTAATAATTACTCTCGTTGAACCTGTTGGAGTAGATGAATTTGTGATTTGCACACCAGCTGCTTTCCCTGATAAAGCATTTAAGAAATTAGAAGACCTAGCCTCTGTCAAATCTTCCGTATTAACTCCTTGGGTAGAGTAGGACAATGATTTTTTATCTCTATTAATACCAAGAGCTGTTACTACTATTTCTTCCAATTGCTCTGCAGATTCTATTAATACTATAGTAAGATCTTTTGTGTTTTTTGTAAAGTTGACATTTTTAACTGCAAATCCTAAATAGTTAAAAATCAATACTCCTTCAGTCTTGTCTTTTGTATTAATACTATAATTACCATCTAAGCTTGAAGTGGTCCCTATCTGGCTTCCTTTTAGTAGAATAGATACCCCTAAAAGAGGTTCTCCTGTCTTATCCGTTATTTTCCCTTTAATGATATTTTTTTGAGAAAAAATAATCAAAGGAAAAAAAAGAAGTATTAAACTTAGTTTTAATTTCTCCATACTTTTAATTTCGATAGATTTAACTTATTACAGTAATATAAATATTGATTTATTTAAACAAAAGAACTACATATTATTAATTAAGGATTAATATTTTCTTAACTATTAGCTATAAACTCAAAAAAAATAAAAAATTTTAAGAAATTCGCAGAAAATAATAAAGCAACTTAAATTGTGTTTTTAATTCTTTATTAGTTTGAATTGGTTCTCTAATGGAATGTCAAATAATTTTTCAAGTTGTTTCGCACTTCGTTTATAAAATTTAGAATCGGGTGGTAGATTAATGTTTTTCCAAAAATCTGAATTGTACTTAATGTTATAATCACCAATATCCTTTCTTTTAATGAGATTATCACTAACTCTTATTTTTTTTCTATTCGTTACAACACCTAATACTATTGCTTCATGTCTATATGATAATTTCATCTTATTACTATTCAATTTTAAGAGTTTTTTCATGAGTGGAGTCACTTTTTCATAAAAAACATATTCTCTATTATGATAACTCAGTACCAATTTTCCTTCTTTATTCTTTTTGTATATATAAACAGCATTGTGCATGGAATTTTCTAATTTATAGATTCCTTTTGTGTCAACACCAATGTATAATTTTATCCATCTTTTTGGATTCTCTTTTTCTTTGCCTTCCACAACAATAACCTCTTCACCATCATAAGAAGTGTCATCTATAACTTTCCATTTGTAATCATTTCTATAAATTTTTTTTCTTAAAGGGTTTTGTTTTGCAATCATTACCGCAGCATGAAATATTTGTTTCTTTTTTACAAATCGATAGTCATTTGACTTTCTTGATTCTACAACTTCTATTTGATCAAATTTTTCAGAGGCAGGGCCTCTATCATATACTTTTAGGTAATGCTCTACTAAAAACCTTGAAAGACCATTTTCATTCGAAAATCTTCTATATAAAATATTGAGTTGATGTCCTTTTGTTTGAGTTGTGTTTTTTAAGTTTTTAAGCGCATATTTTACAAAGGAATTATAATTAACTAAAGTAATTTCATCTAAGGAAACAACATCTTCAACAAGCGTAATTATTTTATCTTCTAACTTTATAAAATCTTGAACTTTAATCTTAAAAGTTTTAAAACCCATTGTAGAAACTGTGATCGTATCATTAAGATTTTCTTGAGTTAGTTTTAAAACAAAACCACCATCGTCATTACTTGCGGTTCCAATCGATTTTGATAAAACACTAACTGCAGCATAGGGTATTGAATATTTTTCTTTGTCAACAATTAAACCCTCAACTTTTATAGTTTCTTGTGCATTAAAAACTATACTTAAAAATAAAAATAAATAAACAACACTACTTTTTTTAAACATAACTACCTTTTTTATTATTAGTAAAGAATAAACTTTCTTAAAAAATACTTTCCTTCGATATTCGCTTTTAGAATATAAACTCCACTTTCAAAAGATGAAATATCAATTTTATCTTTTGAATCCATTTGGTTTTTGAGTACTACTTGACTTCCATTTATATTGTAAATTGTAACCTTCATCAATGAATTGAATGATGTTATTATCTGTATATTTTTAATAGTTTTATTATAATAAATGCTAAATTTCTCATCTGAAACTTCACTTTCGTTAAGTGACAAGACAAACATTGAGTTCCAAGCACCAGCATCATTTCCATCAGTTCCAAAATCTACAGGGGTGTCATCTCCATTTGGTGCTTCATCATATTCTACTTTTCCAGAGGTTTCATTAAAACGTAAATTAGAAGAGGCTAAAATTGCATCTATTTTAGAAGAGTCATACGTATCATCTGATTCGAAACCGTCAGAAATACCAGACAATGAATTTATAAAGTTTAATTGGACCTCTGAGCCAATATTTATATCAGATTGTGGGTTTATTGTATTTCCTAAAAGATTCCCGTAAATTAAAGAATTTTTGATTACAAAAACTTTATTACCTTCAATTCTAATTCCACCACCTTTGCCTTTTTCAGCAGAAGTTAAGTTAACTTTATTTCCGAAAACAGTTATGTTTTCTAGATTACTACTAGCATTTGAACCTCCAAAATAGATACCCCCACCTTGAAACGTTGCTTCGTTATTATAAAATGTATTTTTAGACATTAGTACTTTTCTACCATCTCCAAAAACATTAATTGCACCCCCATTGGCTCTATCACCATTTCCAAAAGTTAGATTAATATTTGCCGCTGTATTATTTAAGAATAGCGAGCCAGTTATAGTTAAAGTTCCATCTCCAGAACCGCTAATTGCCCCCCCATTTCCTCTCGCTAAATTATTTTTAAAAATTGAGTTTGTGATGGTTACATTTCCTTCACTAAAAAATAAGCCTCCTCCAGATTTATCAATACCTCCTGTTGAATTATCATCAAAAATACTGTTGACAAAAGTTAAATTAGAGTCTGCATTCATATTAATTGCTCCACCATTAATTGATGACTCTTTATTACCCTTAAAAGTAATATCCGAAAAATGAACATTAAGATTTGGTTTGCTAATATGAAATAAACGGTCTGTGCCTTGTTTATTTGCATCTGGTAAAATTGTGGCATTATCTGTGCCCATAAAATTCATGCTTTTTTGAACTGAAATTTTAGAATTCTGTATTACAGCACCAGAAATATTAATTGTACTTCCTTCTTTTGCAAGATTGTAAGCTTTTTGAACAGTTGAAACGGCCGTTCCTGGACTTGTTCCTGTATTGGTGTCATCTCCAAATTCTTCCACATAATAATTTGTTATATCTGGTAAATTAGGATATGCCGGTTGTGCTGATGTTAGAGTAATTTCACCTCTTAAAGCTTCGCTTGCTTTACCTGTAAGCCATAAATAATAGTCATTTGGTAAGCCTTCATAATTTGTAAATTGACTTTCTGCTGATGAAGGTGGATTATGATCTACTTTAAAGATACAGGTTCCTTCGTCTATTTCATCAAACATTGCCACATAAATTGTTTGTGAACCAGCATCTATAGCATTATAAAATTGACGCCACAGAAAATTTCCTTTTAATCTTGGTATGCTGTTAAGATCAGAACTTTGCTCTTGGCTTTTTTTTAAGTTTTGCCAACTAAAACCAGGAAAAACAACAGGCATATATAAAAGGTTTTCGTCATCACACCACGCTTTATCCGCAATTATAATACTTCGATGACTATCAATACCACTGATATTATTATACCTTCCAGGCGTCCAAGGATGAACAATATCTGCTGATTTTATGACATTAAGTAGCTGAGGGTCATTAACGGCATCTCCTTGCCCTGGAGTTCTCCAGTTTCTTGGAACGCCTAATAAAACTGCACAACCATCGTTTTTAAAATAGTTGATCAATTCTTCTATATCGTCTAAATCGTAATTATCCGTTCTATTGAAACCAACACCCCAGATTGCTACCACAGGTTTTTGTTGGTATGTCAATACATACTCTTTTGTGTTCTCATTAACCCCGTGTTTGATAGCCATTTCTTGCCAATGTTGTTTAATATCATTTACCATGGTTCCTGTTACATTGGATCCAGATAAATCATACATAATACTAACTAATCTATTGTTATTTGCTTTTGCTCCAGCTATAATATTGTCAAATACAACAAGAGCATTGGCCCTACCTTTTGGGTTATTAGACTTTAAATTGGACGCAAATTGTTGAAAGAAAACACCATCAATTCCATAATCATTCATCCATTTGAAATGACGATTTACTGTTTTTGTATTGGTTGAAGAAAACACATTAGCTTGAGATCCATCTTTGTGTGTAAAAGGTGTTGCATATTTTTCATCTGCATCTGCTTCACTCATGTCCGGCCAAAAATCTACAGTTACTTCTCCTGGCTCAAAGGCACCACTTGCAGTTTTATAATGCTGCCAACCACGATTTGAACCATCTGTAGGCGTATTGAACCACCCTTGATAACCCGCTAAAACTTTACCAATAATTGAAGTCTGAGAATCTTCTGTTTGTGCCTTTATTTCTTGTTGATAATTAAAAAGTACTATAGAAAATGCTATAAACGTAGCTTTCTTAGACATTAATTGGATTGTTTTCATCTTAAATAACAATTAAGAAAAATTAGTGTTACTAAAAAAAGGGGCTTACATAAACCCCTTTTTTTAGTTCCTAAATTTAAATTTTTATTATTTTAATTAATTAAGAATTTTTTAGAGAAAAACTTTTCTGGAGTTTTACCTAATAGAATATAAACCCCCGTATTTAAGTGGTTTGCATTTATAGACTGTTTAGCATTTACATTATTTAAAGTCAACA
>Ga0233426_10004256_pt1 | contig 10801 bp, 6 predicted proteins | sample SI_118_April2016_6_FD_179875 | JGI IMG/M metagenome (GOLD analysis project Ga0233426, IMG submission 179875) | Seawater microbial communities from Saanich Inlet, British Columbia, Canada - SI_118_April2016_10_MG | ecosystem: Environmental > Aquatic > Marine > Inlet | place: Canada: British... | reverse complement strand
CTTTTTCTTTTCTTCAGTACTTTCTTGGTAACTGGTCAAGGTTATCCTGTCGGCTTTATCGTTTACCATAAGTTGCTGAGTAAAAAAGTTGCTAATATCATCCATGGTTAATGATAAAATAACATTAATCAGTTGCTGCTTTTCATTGAAGCTTGTTTCTTTGTTACAGATAGAGGCCCAAAAACGTTGGCTCTTTATTCGTAAACTTGAGTCTTTTTCTTGTAGTTGACTAGCCAAACCTTGTTGAATGTTTTGCCAATCTTCATTTGATAAAAGTGTTAGGTTGCCTCGGGCACTACTTATGAAACCGTTTATTTCTGTTACTAAAGTATCTGCATCTGTGTCGGGTGATTGAATATAAAAAGCGATACCAGGATAGCGATTAATAGGAATAAACCCTACACCGACCAAATATCCAAATTGTTTTTCAGTTCGCATTTCTTGAAAAAAAAGTGGAGATAATATTTGGCTTGTTATCATCGTTATAGCTATCGTTGTTAAGTCTTTTTCAACAAAAGGATAGTAAACAACTGCAGCATGGTCATGTTCAGGTAGTTCTAGGGGAAGATTTATATCACCTTGATCCTTAATATCAAGTACTGGAACTTTTACGGCATATTTATTTGAGTAATTATTACTAAATGCAGACTTTAATAAATGACTAAATTGTATAGCATCTTTAATTAACCAATTACCGTGCATTAATGCTTCAATCGTTATCTCTTCAAATAATTGTTTTCTAAATGTAATAAACTCTTTAAATGTCGTATTGGCTAAAGCATTTGCTAATTCATGACTTGTTGGGTTTTTAGGCTGCATTGTTGAACTAAGAATCGAAAACAACTGTGAAATTGATTTACTTGTTTGCGCATTATTCCAATGATTGATGAGTTGTTTTTTGAATAGATCAAATTTTTCTTCTATAAAACTTTCAGTCACTAAGCTCATTAGTAACTGTTCGAGTAGCTTGTCTTGTTTAGTACTAACACCTGAAATTTGAAGTGTCATTCCACCTTGATGTGAAAACAAGTGGTAATGAATTCCAGCAAGTTCAGCATCATAATGTTGTTCGATAACTGCGTCACTGTATAAATCCACAAAGAGTCGAGTCATCGCAATATGTTGAGTATCTTTTATAGTAATAGGCGCATCAATACCAATATAAATGTACCCCTTAGGTACTTTGAATGTGTTGTCTTGTTTATACCAAACAGATAAACCATCAATATTTTCAATTAACTCAGGTATGTTTTTTTGCTGTTTTAATCCTTGCTCACAAGTATGTATTTGTGGTTTTTTAACAATATAAGGGTTTTTTGGTGGCAAAGAAAAATAAGTAGCTATAGTTTCATTTTCCCAGTTTTTTATTTGAGAAGGGGGGAAACTTTCAATGCTGAAGGGCACCTGATACCAGAAACTTTTTTCATTAAATTCATTTTGAGCACTAATATGAATAACTCTCATATTATCCGCAGATAAATAACCTAACAACAAACTAATTTCTTGCTGCTTCATACCATCCATTATGTAGTCGCCATAGATGTAATCATCAGGCGAATAATGCTGCATGTTAATAACCAATTGGCAAACAGAGTCTAGAGATTTCAGCTTTTCTTGGTAATCGAAGGATAGGTTGGCTATTGCTTGTTTTTCTTGGTAATAAAAATCATCGATAGGTGCGCTTTTCATCAAGTTTATATATGAGAAAATACAGCTGATTATTTCATTAATATGCTCTTGCCCTCGTTCTGTAAGGGAGATACTTAAATTGAAATCTTTGAAATTTGAACCATTCACACCTGAACCGGCAGTTAGACCTAGCGCCCAACCTTGCTTTTTAAGATAAGACAAAATACTCCCTTCGCCTTCATGACCAAGTAAGTAAGTTAAAATCGATTCCGGCTTATTTCGGTAATAAGGATCAATACAAGGCATTGCAAAACTAACAATAAGTTGACGGTCATTTTTTACCGGTTTTACATTGATTTTGATTCGTTGATGCTCAGCTAAATAAAGTGGAATATCAATTTTGGGGTGAACTGATGTTGCTGCTTTTATATCGGCAAATTTAGCAATGGCTAATTTTGTTAATTCATCAAGTGTTTGTGGCCCTTCCAAAACAAGTGTCATTATGTTTGCGCGATAATATTGGTCAAAAAAATCACGTATCTCTGTTGTTAAGTCACTTTCTTTTCTATCGGCAAGTGTATCGATAGAGCCAACAGAGAATTTTGAAAAAGGATGTGCTTGGTTAATTGTTTCTTTGTGAACATCGTATAAGCGGCGAATATCATCTTTGAGTTTTAGTTTAAATTCAGCATCTACATTTTGACGCTCTTTTTCAACAAATTCTTTTGAAAGTAACGGGCTAATAAAAAATTGGCTAAAGCGATCTAAAGCAGGTGTGAAATGTTGATGGTGAATATCGAAGAAAAAGCAAGTGTGTTCTGTGGCCGTCCATGCATTATTGCTTCCGCCATGTTGACTAATATATTTTTGATATTCACTGCCATCAGGGTAGGATTTTGTACCTAAAAATAACATGTGCTCTAGGAAATGGGCTAGACCTTCACGGTCAATTGGATCACTAAAATGCCCGATATTAACCGCTAATGCAGCAGCTGATTTGTTCGTTTGTTCATTATGCACTAATAGAACACGCAAGCCGTTAGATAAGGTTAACGTTTTATATTGCTTGTTGTCATTTGGGCTTTGTTTCAACATTGGCTCCGACAAACACTACAGTCACTTTTATTGTGAAGAACACTGCAAGGTAAGTGTTTGTTTCTAGGTTTAATTATTTTAATTATCTAGTTAAATTACCTGATGGGTCAACTAGAGTCTATTGTATTCTTAATTTTTCTATTAATTATCTATACTATAGACTGAAATAAGCGCTAAAATGCCGACGATTCGAAAAAATGATGTTATTTGGAAAATTTATGCGAATATTTGTTATGCGACATGGTCAAGCTCAAGCAATGGCTCGTTCTGATCAAAGTCGAGAATTAACCTCTCATGGTAAATGCGAAGCAGAAAATATGGCAAGCTGGTTGGTTAATCAAAAAAAGCATTTTGATGCTATTTTTGTTAGCCCTTATGTTCGCGCTCAGCAAACAGCTAAAATAGTAAAAAACATTTTAGTGACCCAAACTTCTTTAACGACTCTCGATTTCATCACACCAGAAGATTCCGCTAAGAAAATGCATGATTTTATTGATGTGAATTTTATCGATAACACTCAAGCCGAAGTACTTATTGTTTCTCATATGCCTTTGGTGAGTTATTTAGTCGCGGAGTTTACTGGAGGAATGAAAGCACCTTTATTTCAAACGGCTTCAGTTGCAGAAATCGAATATGATATCAGCTCAGGACAAGGGCAATTAATCGCTCATACTGCACCCGCTAGTCTCTAATTCTAGTATCTAGTATACGTGTATGTTTTAGAGAATATCAGCGAAGCGATCATTCAGTTCAACAAGTACTAATAAAGCACCATTCCCTCCCCATTCAAGTGGGGCTTGATGAAAAGCCCTTACATCGGGGTGTTGCACTAACCAATGTGGCACTTTATTTTTCAGTACTCTTGAACCTAAACCGTGGACGATACAAACACAGTTAGCATGTTCTTTTTTACACGCATAAAGCAATGCTGCAATTTCTAACTTTGCTGTTTTCTGATCCAATCCATGTAGATCTAAAATTAAATCGGGAGAGTATTGGCCTCGGCGTAAATTTTTAGCCTCAAAACTGTCTACATCTTCTCGCACATATTTCATTGGGCCCATTTGATTCAGGTTTGGCTCAAATTCATCAGAAAAATAAAATTCAGCATCTTGCTGCTTCTTTGAATTAGCTTTTGCTTTAGCTTCTTTTAACGACTTATTTTGTAATTGCTTTTTAATAGGCGTGATTCTATCTTGCACAATAGGTTTAACTTTGCCTATTGCTTCTTTAAATAAGTCTTTTTCTTGAGACGTCAATGCATCTTTAAATTTCATGTTTGAAACTACATTTTTACTGATAATAACGAAAACAGCTGAAATTCTAAAAACATCTGTGGGCAATAACAAGCAAAAGGTTATAATACTGCTATATAACTTGTTAAATAATCAATAAAAGAGAATAAATGTGAACGAAATTGATTTTTCGCCAATTAAGGATGAACTATTCACTATTGGGGATTACTTACGTTTTGCCACCAGTGAGTTTAATCAAGCCGAACTTTTTTTTGGTCACGGTACTAATAATGCGTGGCATGAAGCAATAACGCTAGTGATGTTCGCGTTGAATTTACCGACAGAGTTAAAGGAAGAAGTGTTCAATTGTCGATTAACGTCAAATGAAAAAACAGCAGTACTCGCTTTAATTGAAAGACGTATTGTTGAACAGTTACCAGCCGCATATTTAACGAATCATGCTCTTTTTGTTGGTTTGCCATTTTATGTTGACGAGCGAGTTTTAGTGCCACGTTCACCTATTGGTGAATTAATTGAACAATACTTTTCACCTCGTTTTTCCCAAGAAAATCCTCCGAACCGTATTCTAGATTTGTGTACAGGAAGTGGCTGTATTGCTATTGCCTGTGCAGTGGCTTTTCCTGAAGCTGAAGTCGACGCGCTTGATCTATCGGTAGACGCGTTGAACGTTGCTCAAATTAATATTGAGAACCATGGTTTATCAGAACAAGTTATTCCAATTCAGTCTGATGTTTTCTCTGGGGTTAAAGGGCAAAGTTATGATTTAATTGTTACTAATCCTCCGTATGTTGATCAAGAAGACGTTGATGCATTACCTCAAGAATATTTGCATGAACCTGAAATGGGATTGGGTTCTGGAGTTGATGGTTTAGATATTGTTCGAGAGATACTGTCACAAGCGGCTAATCACTTAAATGACAACGGTGTTTTGATTTGCGAAGTAGGGAATTCTCAAATGCATGTGGAATATGTTTATCCACAAGTTCCTTTTACTTGGTTAAGCTTTGAAAATGGTGGGCATGGCGTATTTATGCTAACCAAATCACAGTTAACAGAGCATGCTAAAAGTTTTACAGAAGCATTTGAGCAGAAGTAGTTAGTTTTAGTTAACTGCAATCATATATTCAAATAATAGAGAGAAGATATATTCATGTCAGGAAATACCTTTGGAAAATTGTTTACCGTAACATCATTTGGTGAAAGCCATGGTTTAGGCTTAGGCGCTATTATTGATGGTTGTCCTCCGGGTCTAGAATTATCTGAGGTCGATCTTCAAGATGATCTTGATCGTCGTCGTCCTGGCACATCTCGTTTTACCACTGCAAGACGTGAACCTGATCAAGTTAAAATTATGTCAGGTGTTTTTGAAGGTAAAACTACGGGTACACCCATTGGTTTACTCATTGAGAATACCGATCAACGCTCAAAAGATTATGGTGATATAGCAAAAAGTTTTCGCCCGGGACACGCTGATTATACTTATTGGCAGAAATATGGCATTCGTGATTATCGTGGTGGTGGGCGTTCTTCTGCCCGTGAAACTGCAATGCGTGTTGCCGCCGGCGCGATTGCCAAAAAATATTTAAAACAAAAGTTTGGTATGGAAATTAATGGCTGTGTAACTCAAATAGGCGATGTTTGCGCAAATAATATTGACTGGAGTATCGTCGAGAGCAATCCATTTTTCTTTCCTGATGAAAGTAAAATTGACGCATTGGATGAATTATTGCGTGGCATTATGCGTGAGAAAAATTCAGTTGGTGCCAAAATAATGGTTCAAGCGAGTAATGTTCCCGTTGGCCTTGGTGAACCTATTTTTGATCGTATAGATGCTGATATTGCTCATGCACTTATGGGGATCAATGCTGTAAAAGGTGTAGAGATTGGCGATGGATTTGCTGTAGTGAGTCAGAAAGGTTCAGAACATCGTGATGAATTAACTCCTGGTGGTTTTTTAAGTAACCATAGTGGCGGCATATTAGGTGGCATTTCTTCTGGGCAAAATATTGTCGCGAACATTGCTATGAAACCTACTTCAAGTATTGGAGTCAGTGGAAAAACCATTAATTTAGAAGGTGAATCAACTGACTTGATCACAACAGGTCGCCATGATCCTTGTGTTGGTATTCGAGCCGTTCCTATTGCAGAAGCCATGTTAGCACTAACCTTAATGGATCATTTTTTACGCCATCGTGGGCAAAATGCAGATGTTATTAGTGGTACCCCTGATATTGAATCTTAGTTCATGTTATTGATTAAAAGCCATAAATAATGTCTTCAGATAAATTTGTAAAACTCTCATCGAGTTATTTTTGGTATTTTGCCATTCTGGGTTTAATCGTACCATTCCTGCCTGTTTTTCTTGATGCTAAGCAATTTAGCTCAATAGAAATTGGTGAAATTCTGGCGATTATTACAGCGACTAAAATAATTGGTCCGACTTTTTGGGCCTTTGCTGCTGATAAGTCAGGCGAACAACTCCCTATTATTCGAAGTGGCTCTTTATTAGCGTTGCTCAGCTTTTCACTGCTTTTTTGGTTGAATGGTTATTGGCCAATTGTTTTCTGTTTAGCTGTGTTTAGTTTGTTCTGGACGGCAGTCTTACCTCAACTTGAAGTACTCACCCTGAGTTCTATTCGTAGAAGTGCGAAAATTTATGCGCGCATTCGTTTATGGGGCAGTATAGGATTTATTTTTTTAGCGGTTGTGGCTGGTGATTTGATTGAGCGATATTCTGCTGATGCATTCACTTATTTAGGTGTATTTGTGCTGGCGGGTTTATTTTTATCAAGCATGAAATTGAAGCCAGTAAGAAGTGCGAAGAGTAGTTCGCAAAGTATAGAAAACATGAGAGATAAGATATTTGAACGCTCGTTTATGTATTTTTTTATTGCTGGTGTGATGCTGCAAATGAGTTTTGGCCCTTATTACGGCTTTTTCGCACTTTATCTTAGAGAGCTTAATTACCCTGGATTTGCTGTAGGTGTTTTTATTGCTATTTCTGTTATCGCTGAAATTCTTATTTTTGTCTATGCAAGTGTGTTTTTCAGATATTTTCGTTTAAAAACGCTATTAGCCTTGAGCATATTATTAACGGCTGTACGCTGGTTTATGACTGGAAGCTTTGCTGATGTTATTTGGGTTTTAGTCATAGTTCAATGTATACATGCGCTGAGCTTTGGCTTGTACCATAGTGTTTCTATTCAATTTATTCATCAACATTTCAATGATGACCAACAGAATCGTGGGCAAGCTATTTATATTGGTGGTGTATATGGCTTAGGTGGAGCAATAGGAGCTTATATAGCTGGTATTGTTTGGCAAGGAGGCGAGGGAAGTGAACTTGCCTATAATCTTGCCGCATTCGCTGCATTCGTCGGGTTTCTGTTTGTTTTATTTATGCAGGATAAACGAGAGGCTGGAACTGCAAAATAAAATTAATTTATCAGCACCTTTTCAAAGAAGTCTTTTAGTGTTTTAAGGTATCTTTAATAGATTCATTTAACGGGGACTTTGAAGTGATTATTCTCTACTTTTTTTAGTGCTAATCAGTAAATATAAGAACCTTCAACCTTGAAATGAAGTACAACGTTGAAGGTTAGTTAATTTAATTACTCAGCATTTATAAGAATGGCCTCTCCTAAACCTAAAGCCTTCAAACGTGGCAATTGTGATTTAGCATCGCCAACAACTAAGTAAATCATTTGGTCATGATGTAAATGCTTATTGGCTAATGATTTGATGTTGTCTAATTTTAAGCTTTCAACTAATGATGCTCGCTCTAATACATAGTTTGCAGGTAAATCGTATTGGCTCATATTTTCTAATATCGCCAATTTTGCATTAAATGTTTCAAACTTTCTTGCATTACTTTTTAAATAGTAACTTTTAGTCGTTTCTAAGTCTTTAGTTGTAAAGTCCTTTTGATAGTCTTCAACCAATGATTTTATTAAAGCAATAGCCTCTAAGGTTACGTTAGTACGAACACCGCTACTAATAATAAACTCACCATTTAATTTACTACCACTAAAGCGTGAGCGAACACCATAGGTATAACCTTTTCCTTCTCTTAACTCTTGCGTCAATTTTGAAGCAAAACTGCCACCACCTAAAATGTAATTCATCACCTGAGCACTGTAATAGTCTTCATGCATTGCATTCATAGCGGGGAAGCCAATTCTTAACTGAGATTGCTTTGCATTAGGTACATCATAGAAATAAATTTTTGATTTGCTCGGTAATGAAGGTGTTTTAATGTCAGGTAACACTGCATCTGTTTTAAACCAAAGCTTTTCTAAATTATTGAAAGAAGCTAATACGTCTATTTTATTTATATCACCAACAATATGAATGTTAGCTAAGCTAGGTGTTAGTTTTGTTTTATAAAAGGCTTTTAAATCGCCTAAACTAATTTTATTAACAGACGCTATAGTGCCCAATAAGTTATTCGATAAAATATTATTTTCACCATAAAGTAACTTATTCATTTGGTTATTAGCTAATTGACGTGGGTTTGTTTGTTGCTGTTTTATTCGACTGATTATGTCTTGTTTAGTTAATGAGAATTCTTTTTCATCCCAGCGAGGTTCAACAATCATTTCTGTAATTAAGTCTACAGTTGCTTGATGATTTCTTGCTAAAGTACTTGCTGTAATTTTTATTGACTCTTGAGTCGCATAAACATTAATTGTGGCACCTAGTTTCTTAATAGCTTCTTCAAGTTGTGTAGGGGTTTTATTTTTAGTGCCTTTGTTCATGAGTTCTGCGACTAAATTAGCTACACCCACTTTTTCAGCGTCATCAAATAATAAGCCACCTGCAATATCAATATTAAGTTGTACTAACGGGACTTCAGCATTCTTTATTCCATAAACTTGTAAACCATTGTTAAGTTGTTCTTCCCAAACCTTAGGTACTGAAAGTATTGGTGTTTTACCGTAATTCGGTTCAACAGAACGATCAAATGTTGATGGTGTTTTGGTGTAAGTTGATTGCTGAGATGCATCAAAGCTTTGTTCTGCATTGGCAACTATTTTCTCTTCAGTAATTTGTGATTTTACTGAGTCTTTTAACGCTAGATTTTGTTGACCTTTTGGCACAAAACTCGTGGCAACAACATATTTATTTTTAATATATTTATTGTAAACGCGAAAAACATCTTCTTTAGTGACAGTCAGAATGTTTTTAGCTTCTTGATTAATAAAACCAGGATCCTTCGTGAATATATTATATTGAGCTAATCTGAAACCTTTGCCTAAAACACTTGAAAGTCCGCGATAAAAAGCTGTTTCTTGTCCTGCTTTAATCGTTGATAGGTCTTCCTTAGTAAAACCTTTATTTTCAAACTCAGTAAGCGCTTCATTTATTGCTTGGTTAACCTTATCTAAAGGTGTATTTTCAAAACCGCGCACTTGCAACATTAATTGCCCCGCTAATTCTGATTGATATTGGTACATGGTGACACGAGAGGTCAACTTCAAATCATCAATTAACTTTTGGTTAAGTGGCGCTTTTTTTCCTTCGCTTAATAACTCAATTAACACGTTTAATGCATAACTGTCAGGGTGATATTGAGGAACAGTTGGCCACGTTAAGCTGAGTTCAGGCAATTTTGCAAAGTTATCTTCATGATAGATTTTCTTTGTTTGAGTTAAATTTGCAGATTGTTTTGCTAAGGGCTCTATTTTCTCACCGGCTTCAATTTCATCAAAGTACTTATGTACCCAAGCTTTTGCTTCTGCGTCATCGAAGTCGCCAGCAATAACTAAAGTAACATTATTTGGTACATACCAGCTTTTGAAAAAATCTTTAACATCTTGGAGTGTTGAATTTTGTAGATCGATTAATGAGCCAATAACTTGCCAGTTGTATGGATGACCTTCTGGGTAAAGGTTTTTATCAATAACGTATTGAGTATGACCGTAAGGACGGTTGTCATTTGATTGCCGTTTTTCATTTTTTACAACTTGTTTTTCTTTTGCCAGCACTTCTTCTGTTACTGTGTTTATAAAGAAGCCTAATTTGTCAGCTTCAGCCCATATCATTTTTTCTAAGGCATTATTGGGTACCGTTTGAAAATAATTCGTTCTATCCCGACTTGTTGAACCATTTGCTCCTGAACCACCAATACGAGCGCTCATTTTGTCTAAGCCGCCTTTGCCAAGGTTTTCTGATTCTAAAAAGAGTAAATGTTCGAATAAATGAGCAAAGCCAGTTCTGCCTTGAATTTCTCTTGCTGAACCTACATGGGCAGTAAGAGCTACTGCAACAACTGGATCAGAACGGTCAACGTGAAAAACAACTTCTAAACCATTATCTAAAACAAACTTATTGTATTCAATATTTATAGCGCTGTTCGCTGTAGATGAATTATTAATGTTTTGGTTGTTTAATGCGTTTTGTGACGGTGCTTCTGTTGTATTACAGCCAGCTACTGATAGGGCGGTAATTATCGAAAAGCTTAGTGCAGTCCATTTCATTGGCAAGCCTATTTTAATTATTATTTATTAGTGCCGATATTGTGCCCTTTATTCAATAAAACGCCAATAAAAGCGCTACAAAAAAGTAAATTTTGTGTTAATTATTGTTTCTAAGATATAAAAAAAGCGCTAAAAGCGCTTATTTTATATTATAAGTTTTAATTACTTATTTAAAGCTTCACCTAAATGAGGGCGAATATCTTTTAAAATGGTTTTTAACAAACGAGGACATGCAGCAACAACATTACCAGATACGGTATGGTTATGGTCGCCAACAAAGTCGGTAACTAAACCACCAGCTTCAATAATTAATAATTCACCGGCAGCAGATTCCCAAGGCTT
>Ga0233426_10004252_pt1 | contig 10805 bp, 9 predicted proteins | sample SI_118_April2016_6_FD_179875 | JGI IMG/M metagenome (GOLD analysis project Ga0233426, IMG submission 179875) | Seawater microbial communities from Saanich Inlet, British Columbia, Canada - SI_118_April2016_10_MG | ecosystem: Environmental > Aquatic > Marine > Inlet | place: Canada: British... | reverse complement strand
GCTCCTTGTCCCCTTTTAGTAAATATGGTAAGAGCAGGAAAATTAGGTGTAAAATCTGGGGAAGGATTTTACGATTATTCACAAAATAAAAAAGCGGAGAAAGTCGCTAAAATGTTTTCTTAGAAACATTGAAATGGCCGTCATTTGACACAGATGAATAAAAAAAAATTACTGCTTTTAGTCCTGTTTCTGTCGGTTTATATTGCAAAAGCGCAAGAAAATAATACGAGAATCTTTCAGATTAAAAGAATTGGATTCATGTATAGCAACGCAAAGCAAAATAATTTTATAATAAACGATAAAGACTATTCTTATCAGACAAAAACTTATAAAATTCAAACATTTCACGACTTAGGACGTTGGAAAAATATTGATTTTGAATTGATTGTACAGCCTCAGATACACTCCATACAGCATCAATTAATCAATGAACAATTTGTACTGCCCTCTGAGGAAAACTATCTAGAAAAAAGGATCGAATTTACAACTCCCAAAAACATGCATTTATATGCGATAGAATTTGGAGTTGCACTGAAAAAGAAACTTTTGAAAAAAGCAGACATTCTGGCCACTATTGGGTTGGGAATAGCAACGATAACAAAGAGAACAGAACGTCTCGCCAAAGGATTTACGTTTATCGAAAATGGAGCTCTAGGCATTTCATTTCAAACCTCAAATACAACCTTTTTATACCTAGGTAGTTCCATTGGTCACATTTCTAATTTGAATTTTAAATCTCCAAACAGCGGATACAATGTTTTGGGATATGAAATTGGGTTTTCATATCAATTACAATAGGGACTTTGTCCATACCTCTTTAAAATTTAAGAAAAATTTAAGCATACAACTATAGTTTTAATTGATGGTTTTTTATAATTTTATCAAAAATTATGATACTCCATGACCATTACCCAATTAAAATATGTACTATCTGTTGCAGAATATCAAAACTTTACAATCGCTGCTGAGCATAGTTTTGTAACGCAACCTACCTTGAGTATGCAAATACAAAAACTTGAAGAGGCACTGAATATTCAGATTTTTAATCGTTCAAAAAAACCAATTGAACTCACAGAGATCGGAAAAAAAATCGTGGCGCAAGCAAAGGTCATTGTCAATGAAAGCAATCGGATTTCAGACATTGTAGATCAGCAAAAAGGATTTATTGGAGGAGAGTTTAGAGTGGGAATCATTCCCACGGTGATGCCTACTTTACTTCCTATGTTTCTACAAAATTTTACAAAAAAATATCCAAAAGTAACCTTAATCATCGAAGAATTAACCACAGATGAAATCATCCGTAAATTATCAGATGGCCACATCGATGCAGGACTTGCAGCAACTCCATTAGAAAATGATTCGATCATAGAAAACCCCTTATATTATGAACCTTTTGTAGGTTTGATTCCAAAAAACCACAGACTTTACAACCAACAAAAAATTACGTCTGAAGAATTGGAAATCCAAGACATTTTATTGTTAGAAGATGGACATTGTTTTAAAGACAGCGTTATCAATTTATGTAGTACACATAAAATTGACAACACGAAGGGCTTTCAATTAGCTAGTGGAAGTTTTGATACGCTAATTAAACTCTCTAAAGAAGGTTTAGGCATGACGCTGTTGCCTTATTTACATACCCTAGATTTAAATGAGGAAGACAAAGCTAATTTACGAGATTTCACCAACCCACCTCCAGCTAGAGAAGTGAGTTTAATTTATCACAAATCGCAACTAAAAATGCAACTCATTGAAGCTTTAAAGAAAACAATCGATGGAATTATAAGAGGTGCAATCTCTTTTTCTGATGTAAAAATTGTAAGCCCTCTGGCGAAGAGATAAAAGAAAGCGAACATAAAAAAAGGAAGCTCAATAGCTTCCTTTTTTTATGCATACATTTTATCTCGTAATTCCTTAATTTTTGGATCTGACAGATAATCATCAAAGGAGGTATGTCTGTCTATCACTCCTTTTGGAGTTAATTCAATCACTCTGTTTGCAACAGTTTGTGCAAATTCATGATCATGAGTTGTAAACAATACAGTCCCTTTAAAATTTATTAAAGAATTGTTTAATGCTTGTATAGATTCTAAGTCTAAGTGATTCGTTGGTTCATCTAATACTAAAATATTGGCTCTTTTCATCATCATTCTAGACAACATACAACGTACTTTTTCTCCTCCTGAAAGCACATTGCTTTTCTTTAAAGCTTCTTCTCCAGAAAAAATCATTTTTCCTAAAAAACCTCTTAAAAAAACTTCCTCACGTTCTTCTTCTGTTTGTGCATATTGTCGCAACCAATCAACTAGATTTAAATCGCCATTTTGAAAAAAAGAAGAATTGTCCAAGGGCAAGTAGGATTGAGTCGTAGTCACACCCCAATTGTGTTTCCCTGCATCTGCTTTTTGATTCGCTGTTATAATTTGATAAAAAGCAGTTACTGCCCTAGAATTTTTAGAAATAATCGCAATTTTGTCTCCTTTGTTTAAATTGAGGTCTACTTTGGAAAATAGTTGTTCACCTTCAAAGTCTTTAGACAAACCTTCTACATTTAAAATCTGATCACCAGCTTCACGATCGCTTTTATAAATGATCGCAGGGTACCTTCTACTTGACGGCTTAATTTCATCAACGTTCAATTTCTCTATCATCTTTTTACGAGAAGTTGCTTGTTTCGATTTTGCCATATTTGCAGAAAAACGTCGAATAAATTCTTCTAATTCTTTCTTTTTATCTTCTGCCTTTTTATTTTGCTGTGCTCTCTGTCTCGTTGCTAATTGGCTGGACTCATACCAAAAAGTATAGTTCCCAGAAAAGTGATTGATCTTCCCATAATCGATATCAGAAATATGTGTACAAACGGCATCTAAAAAGTGTCTATCGTGTGAAACAACAATTACACAATTGTCAAAATTTGCAATAAAATTTTCTAACCAAGCAATTGTTTCAAAATCTAAATCATTGGTAGGCTCATCCATAATCAGTACATCAGGATTACCAAACAATGCCTGTGCAATTAGTACACGAACTTTTTGCTTACCATCCAAATCTTTCAATAAAGTATAATGTAAGTTTTCAGAAATTCCTAAATTAGATAGCATGGCAGCTGCATCAGAATCTGCATTCCATCCATTCATTTCTTCAAAAACTATTTGAAGTTCGCCAATTTTTTCTGCATTTTCATCAGTATAATCAGCATATAAATCGTCTATTTGCTTTTTTATTTTGAACAACTCTTTATTACCCATTACCACCGTTTCCAGAACTGGATGCTCATCAAAAGCATAATGATCTTGGGTCAACACAGACATTCGCTTTCCTTTTTCTAAATGAACCTGTCCAGAGGTTGGTTCTTGTACACCCGAAAGTATCTTTAAGAACGTTGATTTCCCTGCTCCGTTTGCACCAATAATTCCATAACAATTTCCTGTTTGAAATTTTGTGTTTACATCATCAAACAAGACGCGTTTTCCAAATTGTACAGATAAATTAGAAACTGATAACATATGCTATTTTTTTATTTTTGTGCAAAAGTACAAATTAGATTTATCTTTTCACACTTGATTTTAATGGTTTTAAATAAATAATGATGACCAATTCCTTATTTTAAAAAAACTATTTTAACAATCAATTAACAACAATGACTTTATTCTATCCCTAAATTTGCAAGTATTAGCGATTTCTATAACGTATGACCAAACACTTACCTTATTTGATTTTAGTTTTGATCGCTTCAGCTTTTATTAGCTGTAGTGCTGAATCTACTCCATCTGACACCTATTTTGGAGGTAAAATTCTAAATCCAAAATCGAAGTATGTGATCTTGTATTCTATGGAAAAAGTTATTGACACGTTATTTCTAGAAAAAGACAATACCTTTTTAGGAAACTTACAAGACGCCAATGAAGGGCTCTATTATTTTACACACGGAAACGAAAACCAATACATCTATCTAGAACCCAAAGACAGTCTAATGTTACGCTTGAACACATGGTATTTTGATGAGTCCATCGTTTTTGCAGGAAAAGGTGCTGAAAGAAACAACATGTTAATCGATTGTTTTTTAGAAAACGAAAAAGACAATCGAATGTTCTACAAACTAAATCTTCTAGAACCAAAAGAATTTCAGGTAAAAGCAGATTCTTTACTAATTACAAAATTAAAAACCTTTGATGAGTACATTACTAAAAATCAAAAGGAAACTCCTGGTTTTAAACATATTTTAAAAACAGCACTTACCTATCCTATATATGCAAAGAAAGAAAGGTATCCTGTTGCTCACTCAAAAGTTTCAAACAAAGCAATATTAAATAATATTGATCAAAGTTTCTACAACCATAGAAAATCTGTTCGTATCAATAACGATACCCTCATGTATTTCCCACCGCATTCAAAGTATGTGGGCAACTTCTTATACAATATCACTTTCGAGCTAGGTCATTCACTAAGCGATAAAGAATATACTTCAGATTTTACGGTAGACTTATTAAACACCATAGATCAAAATTTAACCTCCAAAGAGTTTAAAAATGCTTTTTTAAAGCAAACTGTTATTGGTCATTTCTACAGAAGATCTAGTTGTAACATTCACCAAGAAACCTTTGATACTTTCTTTAAATTAAGTACCAATGACACCGACAAAAAACTGGTACAACAACTTTTGTCGGATTCTAAGTTATTGACAAAAGGCCAATCCCTAGATGATTTTATGATCACTAATTTTAACAACGGAAAGCACTCTATTAAAAAACTTACCAAAAATAAAAACACATTGCTCCTTTTTTGGAATCCTATTTACGTTTCCCAAAAATTCATACGTTCAAGAATTAATTATCTAACTGAAATGTTTCCGCAGGTAGAATTTATTCAAATACGAATAAATGGCAAGCAACACGAGCCCATCCCTCAATTAAATCCAAAAAATCAATTCTTTATTACTCCCAAAAGTAATGCGAATGATTTCTTAACCAGTAAAATGCCTAGAGCAATCATCTTGAATAAAAAAGGAATTATTACCAATGGCTTCGCTTCCATTTCCTCTAAGAAAACACATAAAGACTTGAAAAAACTTAAGTAAATCAAGTTTTCTTTCTTCAATCTATAATAATAACGTACATTTGCACGATTTTATTTTTGAGGCTAACTCATTAAAAATCAGGTCGAATTTATAATCGGGTTTACAGGTGAGCGTTCTGTGAATCCACAAAAACACAGTAATGTCAACATTTTTAGAATTGGGTTTGAAAGAACCTATCATCAAAGCTTTAACAGATTTGGGATATGAAAAACCAACGGTTATTCAAGAAAAAGCAATCCCACAAATTATTTCATCAACAGACGATTTAAAAGCATTTGCGCAAACAGGTACCGGTAAAACGGCTGCTTTTAGTTTACCAATCATAGAGCTTTTAGAGGCTAGCAATAATAATGTACAAGCCATTATTTTGTCTCCTACAAGAGAACTTGCTGTTCAAATTGGAAATAACATCAAAGATTTTTGCAAATACATCAAAGACATCAGAGTCACTACTGTCTATGGAGGATCCAGTATCGAAGACCAAATTAGGTCTTTAAAGAAAGGATCTCAAATTGTAGTTGGAACTCCTGGTAGAACAGTGGATTTAATCAATAGGAGAGCATTAAAATTAGGAAACGTTCAATGGTTAGTCTTAGACGAAGCTGATGAAATGTTAAACATGGGTTTTAAAGACGAATTAGACAAAGTGCTAGAGGCTACTCCAGAAACCAAACAAACCTTATTATTTTCTGCAACTTTTCCAAGAGAAGTAGAGTCTATAGCTAGAAACTATATGACCAAACCAATAGAAATTACTTCAGGACAAAAAAATCAGGGATCAGATAACGTAAGCCATGAATATTATTCGGTTACAGAAAGAACTCGTTACCCAGCTTTAAAAAGAATAGCGGATTTAAATCCAAATATCTATGCCATTATCTTTTGTAGAACTCGAAGGGAAACCCAAGAAGTTGCAGATAATTTAATAAAAGATGGTTACAGTGCAGATTCTTTGCATGGAGATTTATCTCAAGCACAAAGAGATTCTGTAATGGGAAAATTTCGTAAAAAAACTATTCAAATATTAGTCGCTACCGATGTTGCTGCTCGTGGATTGGATGTAAGTGAACTGACGCACGTAATCAATCATAAATTACCGGACCAAATAGAGAACTACACGCACAGAAGTGGTAGAACTGGTAGGGCTGGAAACAAAGGAATTTCTATTGTTTTAGTCAATGGGAAAGAAAAAGGAAAATTGCGTCCTATCGAAAAAATTATTCAAAAGAAATTCATAGAAGCAAAGGTCCCTTCAGGAAAAGAAATCTGTCAGAATCAATTAATGAACTTAATTGACAAGGTACAGGCAATTGAAGTAAACGAAACTCAAATTAATGAGTTTTTACCGAGTATTTACGAAAAGCTAAAAGACCTTGAACGCGAAGAACTGATTCAAAAATTTGTTTCTTTAGAGTTCAATACCATGTTAGCCTACTATGAAAACGCAAAAGACTTGAACGATTTGTCTTCTAGAGATAACTCTAGAGCTAGATCTACTAATGAAAACATGACGCGCTTCTTTATCAATATCGGTAGAAAAGACAGTTTGAATCCTGCGAAATTAATTGGTTTAATCAATGACCAAAATATTGGAGATAAAATAGAAATAGGTGCCATAGATATTCTAGATACTTTTTCTTTCTTCGAATTAGACAAAAATTTCGAAGACAAGGCTTTGGATGCATTTTCTAGCAACCAACCGGATTTTGATGGACGCTCTGTAAATATAGAAGTAACCAAAAAGGAACGTTCTGGAGGAAAAAGAAGAGGGGGATCTAAAAAGCCCTTTGGTAAGAAAGATGGTGGTTTTGGACGTAGACGAAGCGCTGAGGGATCTTCTTCAAGAAGAAGAAGCGACAGCAGTAGCAGTAGAAGAACAGACAGACCCGATAGATCTGAAAGAAATTCTGGAGGAGAAAGAAAATCCTCTAGCGGATTTGGAAGAAGACGTAGAGAAAATTAGTCTTAAATAAAATAACTAAAAACACCTCAGCAAGAATTTGCTAAGGTGTTTTTTTATGCTCTCAAAAAAATAGTAGTCAATATTTTTTTATTAGGCGGCTTGTTTTGAATGCAACTTATTTACAAAATGAAGATAGCTTTTTATTCGTTGTTTCTCAAAAAGTGCACGATCTTGTAACAATTCCTTTTTAATCATCATTTGAGATTCATTTAGTTTAGATTCCTCAATATAATGAACAGAAAATAAATAAAATTCAATGATAATTGGCAATGCCAACAAGCCTTTCTCAGTTACAAAATATTGCCTATTTTTTTTAGTGCCTAGAGGGTTTAAAATTCTGATAAAATCATCATTTTGTAAGGATTTTAAACGATTGGTAAGAATGTTTGTTGAAATTTTTTCTTTGGAACTTATCAGTTCTTTGAATCGGGTTTTTTTGTATAAGATAAAATCTCTTAAAATTAAAAGAGACCATTTGTCTCCAAATAAATTTGCTGAATGAGCGATTGCACAAATAGGTTCAAATGTTTTCATAGGTAGGGGTTAAATTTTTTTATGCAATTTATTTAATTTAATAGGATTACACAAGCGACTGACTATTTATAATTACTTTCAAAAAAAAATTAAAAGTATTTTCTTATGTTTGTATATCTATAACTTAAAAAATATCTCATTTATGAAATTTAAAATTATCATTTTATCGGTCCTAGCACTTACTTTTTTCAACTGTAATAGCAGTGGGGGTTCGTACCTTGGAGAAGGAGAAAATAAGGGAAAATCATATTCATTTGGAGATGCAGCTGCTACAAAAACGATCTTAGCAATTTCAGAAGCATATACCAACCAAGATGCAGCACAAATGAGCAAGTACTATGATGCTACGTTTCTTGGCGAAAACGGAGAAGCGGGTTCAGATACATGGTTGTCTTCTATGAATTCAATTAGTATGAAGCCCTATAAAATAGTACCCTTGTCTATAAATGGTGGAGAAGGTCAACAAGTATTGACATGGTCTAAAGAAGAGCGTGATTATAAAAACGGTTCCTATGAACGTTTGGATCTAATGGAAATGTTTTATCTTAACAAAGAAGGCAAAGTCGTAGGATTTAAACAATGGAAAGCCATTGATTCTGTGAATTTTGGAAGAGCTGTTGGAGGGAAATATTTTGGTAAAAAGCCAGGGGAATATAGGGGACGTCCTTTTCAATTTTCGAATAGAAATGAAACGGAAATGTTAGAAACCATGGTGGATCATTATAACAAAATGGACATCAAAGCAGTAAGTAGCTATTTTGCAGACCAAGTAACCATTAATGGTTATGACGGAAAACAAGTAAAACTAAGCAACAAAGAGCTTGCAGGCTTATTTGACACTTACAAATCGGTTACTTGGACTCCGTACTCAATTGTGCCTATTAAAATAGCCAATACAGATGCTGCTTCTGGAGTGATGATGTTTTCAAATGAACGCAGAGTTTTAAAATCTGGAAGAATCTGGGAAAAAGAACTAATGGAAACCTTTTATTTTGACTTGGATGGGAAAATTTCTTCAGTAACGCAGTTTGCGAGATAAGAAAGAACGCTTTCCTTTTATCATACACAAACCCATAAACATATTGTTTATGGGTTTTTTTATGGGGTGAGGTTTGGGAAGTATGATTGTGGGTTTTTTATATCTTTGTGAATCATAATTATTCATATTGTTTTATGAAAATGAATACTTTTAAGAAATTCGCAGGAATTATATTGTTATTAATAGGCTCTTATTTGTTAGCAAACACTCTTATTCGCCTATACGTAAATCCACATTTATGGTTAACAATTAAGAAATTATGTAATGGATATTTTGGAACATTTAGCATAGCTATAATCGTATTTAACACAGGATACTTATTTATAATTTTCTTGTTATTCAAATATGGCCTTAGATGGACAAAATTATTACAAAATCTTAAAATATAAAGAAGTCTAAAACCATAGGAATTCAGCTACCACATTAGCACTCCAAAAAAAGTTCCACTCCACTCCTGCTCTCCGAGACGATTGCCAAGAACTTTATTTTACGAATGTAAATACTTCTATTTGGATCTAATTGATTAAAACAGAAAGACAAAAAACTATTAACAGTTCTTTTACTTCATAAAAGAACCTCTTTATCTAAATACTCACTCTTTATTTCAGTCTACTGTTTTTCATTACTATTTTGGTAAAAAAAGACGAATGTCAGATCAAGTTAAATCAAAAAAAAGAGTAACTGATCATGGAGAAGTATTTACTTCAGAACGCGAAGTAAATGCGATGCTAGATTTGGTAAAACAAGAGACCGAAAGAATTGATTCTAGGTTTTTAGAACCCGCTTGTGGAACAGGTAACTTTCTCGTTGAAATACTGAAAAGAAAACTCAAAATTGTTAAGGATAGATATAAAAAGAGTCAACTCGAATTTGAACGCAACGCTATCATTGCGATTTCCAGTAATTATGGAGTTGATATCCAACAGGACAACGTTATAGAATGCCGTGAACGTTTATTTAAAATCTTTAATAATATCTATACTAAACTATATAAAACTGACAGTAAAGAAGATTTTAGAAAGTCTATAAAATTCTTATTGATCAAAAATATTTTATGGGGTGATGCTTTAGACTTTACAATTCCTGAAACCAAAGAACCCATTGTGTTTTCAAAATGGTCTGCAATTAATGGGAGCATGATTCAAAGACATGACTTTGTGTTTAAGTTTTTAGTTGAACAAACCCCTCAATACTCTAATGATGAGGGTAATCCTGGTGTAATTGATGAACCTGTGAAAGACTTCCCAATTACTCATTTTTTAAAAATTGCAGAATATGATTAATATAAATTACAATCCTGATGTATTATCCTGTCTATCAAATTTGAGCAATGACGAGGTATTTACACCTCCTAAACTGGTCAATAAAATGTTAGACATACTGCCGCAGGAGTTATTTCAAAACAAAGAAACCACCTTTCTTGACCCCGTAACTAAATCAGGAGTTTTTCTTAGAGAAATAGCGAAACGATTAAATGAAGGTCTGAAAGATCAAATCCCTAGCAAACAAGAACGAATAAACCATATTTTTACAAGACAAGTATATGGCATTCCTATTACTGAACTTACTTCCTTACTAGCAAGAAGAAGTGCATATTGTTCTATATATGCCAATGGAGAATATTCTGTGTGTACTGATTTTGAAAATGAACAAGGAAACATAAAATATGAACATATTGAGCATACATGGCAAAATGGAAAATGTGTCTATTGTGGAGCCAGTGAGAGTGAATACAGTAGAACAGATGATTTAGAAACCCATGCTTATCAGTTTATTCATACAGACGAGCCACAAAAAATATTTAATATGAAATTTGATGTAATTATTGGAAATCCCCCTTATCATTTAAGTGATGGTGGCAGTGGAACAGGTATAAGTGCAAAACCGATTTATCAACACTTTATAAGGCAAAGTAAAAAGTTAAATCCAAAATACTTAACAATGATTATTCCCTCTAGATGGTTTTCTGGAGGAAAAGGCTTAGATGACTTTAGAGAAGAAATGCTAACCGACAAAAGAATATATAAAATTGTTGATTTTACGAAAAGTAGAGATTGTTTCCCAGGGGTTGATATAGCTGGAGGGGTTAATTATTTTTTATGGGACAGAGATTACAACGGAGATTGTGATTTTACTAGTATTTCAAATGGAGAAAAACAATCAAAAACACGAAATCTTTCAGAAAGTAAAAT
>Ga0233426_10004251_pt1 | contig 10809 bp, 9 predicted proteins | sample SI_118_April2016_6_FD_179875 | JGI IMG/M metagenome (GOLD analysis project Ga0233426, IMG submission 179875) | Seawater microbial communities from Saanich Inlet, British Columbia, Canada - SI_118_April2016_10_MG | ecosystem: Environmental > Aquatic > Marine > Inlet | place: Canada: British... | reverse complement strand
TTGCAAATAGGAACGCCAGTACAGAATTAAATTTTGTTTTCTTGTTTTGTTCAGCTCTTCTAAATCGGTGCTTAATTTTACAAGTGCCGTGTTTTCTTTACTCATTAAGCTATGCACAAAAGCATTGTAAATTTTAACTTGAATTCCTGCCAATAAAGAGTCTGATGGCGTTTGTTGTAATTGTACTGGGTAAATAACGGCGGCTTTTTTTACCGTTTCCATGTTTTTTCCTGTGCAGGAAACAAAAACCAATGAAATAAGTAGTAATCGTATCATAAATAGGTGTTTTTAACTTTATTATAATTGTAAAATAATATAAAAGCTTCTTCAAAGATAAGTATTATATCTAATTAACTAGATGTATTTAACTCAGCTAACCTTATGCAAAAGGCAATACCTGAATCTTGAAAAAGTCTTGGGCTTTTGTATCTCATAATTGAGAAAAGCCTCGTATTTTTGCAAAAATCAATTCTAAGGATTTGAGCGATCACAAACAAAAATTCATAAGCGTAGGAATTTCTCACTGGAAAACCCCGATAGAGATTAGAGGAAAATTTAGTTTTCCTCCTGAAGCTATAGACGCAATTTTAGAAGAAGCCAAGCAAATTGGAATAAAAAGCCTGTTTGTAGTAACTACCTGTAACAGAGCTCAGTTTTTTGCTTATTACCACAATGCTTTTGTTCTAAAAGAACTTTTTGCCAAACACACCAAAGCATCCTTAGCCGAGTTTGAAAAGTACCACTTTCTCTCGACCGAAGACCAGGCCATACACCAACTTTTTGAATTATGCTGCGGCATAGACTCTATGATGTTAGGAGACTTGCAAATTGTAAATCAGGTAAAAGAGGCGAGTAAATATTCGAATAAAAAAGGATTGTTAGATGGCTATACGCATCGCTTAATGCAATACGTACTGCAAGCCTATAAAGATGTACGTACCCACACCGATATAAACGAAGGCCCAGCTTCTGTAGCTCATGGAGCCGTATTGTTTATTAAAGAGCGCTTTAAAAAACTCAGCGATAAAAAAATTGTTCTTTTTGGTACCGGAGAAATTGGAGAAACCACAGTTAAAAATCTTCAAAAACACGAGTACCGAGAAATGGTTTTGGTAAACAGAACCCGCTCTAAGGCAGAAGCTATTGCAAAACCCATAGGCGTTCGTGTAGCAAACATCGAAAACCTTAAAGAAGAACTGAGTACTACAGATATTTTTATTGTGGCTACAGGTGCTTTTGAACCTACCGTTCGAGCAGAGCTATTTAATGGTTTGAGTAAGGAAATGGTCCTGATCGACTTATCGGTGCCAAGAAACATAGATCCTAATATAGACACTATGGAAGGTTTAGAGCTCATAGACATGGATCAGCTAAACAGCATACAAGATGAAACATTGGCTAGGCGTCGTAAAAACATTCCAAAAGCACGTACCATCATCAACCTACATAAAAATGAATTTTACGATTGGGTACTCATGCGCGATTTATCGCCAACCATACAAGCTTTGCAAGAAAAGCTACACTCGTATAAAACGGACGAACTTGAGCAACAAAAATTTCGTTTAACAGCACAAGAGCTTGAAAAAGCAGACAAATTAGCTACCAGTGTGGTCAATAAAATTGCCAACCAGGCTACAGAATACATCAAATCCAAATACCGACATTCCGAAGAAATGGTAAAAATGGTAGAGGAAATGTTTAAATTGAACCCATGATACGTATAGGAACCAGAAAAAGTAAGCTCGCCTTATGGCAGGCATATAAAGTGCAGGAGGAGCTCAAGAAACTTGGGCAGCACTCCGAATTGGTTTTAATAGAATCGGAAGGCGATAAAGTACTCGATACACCACTGCCACTTATGGGCGGAAAAGGCGTGTTTACAAAAGCACTAGACGATGCACTTGTTGCAGGAGAAATAGACATTGCCGTTCACTCTCACAAAGATATTCCTACAGATTTACCCTCTGGTATAAGCCTTTGTTCTGTAATGGAAAGAGCCAATCCTTACGATGTTTTAGTTGTGCGTAAAGACCTCGGTTTTTTAGAGGAGAAAAACTACGCTGGCTTAATTGCTACAAGTTCGAACAGACGAAAATCGCAATGGCTCGATAGGTACCATAACCACAGTACTTGCGACATTAGAGGAAATGTACAAACACGCATTAAAAAACTAAGAGCAAGTAAATGGGACGGAGCTATTTTTGCAGCTGCAGGACTGCAACGCTTAGAGCTCGACCACGAAATTGCACGGGTATTAGATTGGATGATACCAGCACCAGCGCAAGGAGCTGTAGCCGTAGTTTGTAGAGAAAACGATAAAGAAACGGCAGCCATTTGCAAAGGATTTCATCATACAGAAACGGCTTTGTGCACTCGTATAGAAAGAAGTTTTCTGAACAAATTAAACGGAGGTTGCTCTGCTCCTATTGGAGCTTATGCAAAAATTGAAGCTGGAGTGGTTAAGCTTCAGGCCATTGTAATGGATCCTAATGCAGAAATTAAAATAGAAGTTACTTTAGAGAAAGAACTTGCCCTAGCAGAAGGTTTGGGAATTGAAGCTGCAGAATATGCCCTTGCAAAAGGTGCAAAAGACATTATTGATAAATTACCTAAGGAAAAACGCTTACACTAGATGAAGCAAAAAGGACATATATGGATTACGAAAGCGCTGAACGAGCGACAAAGAGCCTATGTCCAAAATACGGGTATTAACTTAAAAGAAGTGCCGCTTAGTAAAATAGAATTTAAGACTTTTCCGGAAGACATGCCTCAGGCAGAAGCTTGGGTGTTTACCTCTCAAAATGCAGTAGCAAAACTGCCCTATACCTCCTTTCCTGGAGCAGTATATGCCTCTGGAAATCAAACCGCTAATACCTTAAAAGAAAAAGGTTTTAACGTAAAATCGGCTGCCAACGAAACAGCCCTTAGCTTAGCCGAAACCATTACAAAAGATGGCGTAAAATCGGCGGTATTTTTTTGTGGAACCATTCGCAGAAAAGAATTGCCAGAACACCTAATTAAAAACAATATTGAGCTAACAGAAGTTGTTGTTTACCAAACACTTTTAACACCTCATAGTATACCAGCTCAAAAAGGAGATGCCCTCTTTTTTATGAGTCCATCTGCAGTAGACTCTTTTGCCAAGAAAAACAATTTTTCTAAAGAATTTGAGTATTATAGTATTGGCGAAACTACCGCAGCTGCCCTAAGAAGTAAAGGGGTACAAAAAATAAATACAGCTGCTGCTGCTTCCTTCGAAGCGATGCTCGAAAATTACACATCAGAAAACAAAAGAATATGGAGTTTCCAAAATTAAAAAACGACCTCTTACTAAGAGCCTTAAAGGGAGAAACTGTAGAAAGACCTCCGGTATGGATGATGCGTCAGGCAGGACGTTTTTTACCAGATTACAGAGTGTTAAGAGAAAAATACACCTTCTTCGAAAGATGTGAAACTCCACATTTAGTTTCGGAAATTACCACCATGCCCATTTGGCAAGTAGGTACAGATGCCGCTATTTTATTCTGCGATATTTTAGTGGTTCCTATGGCCATGGGTTACCACGTAGACATGGTGCCAGGTGTAGGACCACGTTTGCCTAGAACTGTTAAAACTTTGGCAGATGCCGAAGCCATTGTGGTACCCGATGTACATACAACACTTGGCTATGTAATGGAGGGAATTAAGCAAACTCGAATGGATTTAAAAGGCGAGGTTCCTTTAATTGGCTTTGCCGGAGCGCCCTGGACTTTATTGTGTTATATGGTGCAAGGAAAAGGATCGAAAGATTTTTCTGAGGCAAAACGCTTTTGTTTTGAACAACCTGAGGCTGCAAAAATCTTGCTTCAAAAAATTACCGATACCACCATCGCTTATATGAAGGCGCAAATACTCGCAGGAGCTCAAGCTTTCCAATTGTTCGATTCTTGGGCAGGTTTATTGAGTCCAGACGACTTTATGGAATTCTCGTATCCGTATTTAAAACAAATTGTTGCTGCCTGTACGGTTCCAAACATCTTATTTGCAAAAGGATCTTGGTACGCTTTGGAAGAATTAAAAGCTACAGGAGCAAATGGAATTGGAATAGACTGGGCAGTTACTCCAGAAATGGCGCGTAAGGTTTTGGGCCACGACGTAACCATTCAAGGGAATTTTGACCCATCTAGGCTCTACGCTCCCATTCCTAAAATAGAGCAGTGGACCAAAGAAATGATAGACCGATTTGGCAAAGACCGTTACATTGTAAATCTTGGACATGGAATTTTACCCGACGTACCCGTTGACCATGCTAGAGCCTTTATTAATGCTGTAAAAAACTACAGCTAAATGACGATTAAAGACGCTTTTACTAGCCATCTTTTCGATTTACAAAATCGCATTTGCGCTGCTTTAGAAAAAACAGACGGCAAGGCTAAGTTTGTAGAAGATGCTTGGAAGCGTCCTGGAGGTGGAGGTGGAAAAACACGCATCCTCACCCATGGAAATGTATTCGAAAAAGGAGGGGTAAACACCTCTATTGTTCACGGAGAACTGCCCGAGGTTTTTAAAGAAAAGTTTGGTGTTACAGAAGCCCGTTTTTACGCCTGTGGCCTGTCCTTAGTTATACATCCTACCAGCCCAAAAATACCTACCGTACATGCCAATTGGCGTTATTTTGAAATGTACAATAAACAGGGCGAAATAATTAAACAATGGTTTGGTGGTGGCTCCGATCTTACTCCCTATTATGTGGTAGATGAGGATGCAATGCACTTTCATAAGGTGCTAAAAACCATGTGCGACAAGCATAACGAAAACTATTATCCCGAATTCAAAAAAGCATGCGACAACTATTTCTTTAACTCTCACCGAGATGAAACTCGTGGAATAGGAGGCTTATTTTACGATTATATGCAGGAAAATGAAAGCATGGATTGGGCTGCACTTTTAGCATTTCAGATTGACGCTGGAAACTGTTTTGAAGAAGCCTACATACCGATTGTGGAAAAACACAAAGAGGAAACCTACACCGAGGCACAAAAATACTGGCAAGAAATTCGTCGCGGACGCTATGTAGAATTTAACTTACTGCACGACAGAGGAACCCATTTCGGAATTAAAACAAAAGGAAGAACAGAATCCATTCTCATGAGCTTGCCCGCTACCGTTCGTTGGGATTACGACTTTCAAACGGAAAAAGGAAGTGAAGAAGCCAGGCTAATCGAAGTTCTTATGAATCCAAAGGATTGGACTTAAAAGCCTAAAGAGAAATCGTAGATTTTTCAAGAATCCATTCACATTTTAATTCGAAATCAACTAAAAAAGTATCTTTGCGCTTATGACGAAAAAACGCTTAGCCATATTGGGGTCAACTGGTTCTATTGGAACCCAAGCTTTGGAAGTAGTTCTGGAGCAAAAAGACCGTTTTGAGGTTGAGGTTTTAACCGCGCACCGCAATGCCGATTTATTAATCGAACAAGCCATTGCCCACAAACCCAACGTAGTGGTTATTGGCGAAGAATCTTTGTACCAGAAAGTTTGTACCGCTTTAGATGCGCATTCTATAAAAGTATACGCTGGAGCAGACGCACTCTCTCAGGTAGTGCAAATGGAAACCGTAGACATCGTTCTTACCGCTTTGGTAGGTTATGCAGGTTTAATACCAACCTTAGCCGCTATAGATGCCGGTAAAAACATTGCCTTAGCCAACAAAGAAACTTTGGTGGTTGCCGGCGAATTGGTCACCCAAAGAGCCAAGGAAAAAGGAGTGAATATTTACCCTGTAGATTCAGAACACTCAGCTATATTTCAGTGTTTAACAGGCGAGTTTCACAACCCAATAGAAAAAATTATACTAACTGCTTCTGGAGGTCCGTTTAGAGGAATGACTCGACAGGATTTAGAAACCGTTACCAAAGCGCAAGCTTTAAAGCACCCCAATTGGGACATGGGCGCTAAAATTACCATCGACTCGGCCAGTATGATGAACAAAGGCTTGGAAGTAATAGAAGCCAAATGGTTGTTTGGTTTAAAACCCCAGCAAATTGAAGTAATCGTTCATCCTCAATCCATTGTGCATTCCTTAGTGCAATTTCAAGACGGATCGATGAAAGCACAGTTGGGCTTGCCCGATATGAAGCTGCCCATACAATACGCCATGGCCTATCCCGATAGGTTGCCCAATAAATTTGAACGATTCAATTTTATGGATTACCCAAATTTAACCTTTGAGCAGCCCGATTTTAAAACTTTTAGAAACCTCCAATTGGCATTTGATGCCATGAACCGGGGCGGAAACGCAGCCTGTATTTTAAACGCAGCCAACGAGGTTGTAGTAGATGCTTTTTTGAAAGATAAAATTGGCTTTTTACAGATGTCAGACCTAATTGAGCATACCCTACAAAAGTGTACTTTTGTGGCCAATCCAACACTTACCGATTTTATAGCTTCGGATGCAGAAGCGCGCAGAATAACAACCAACAAGATTTAATACAATGACTGAAACATTAATAAAAGCCGCTCAATTTTTCTTGAGCCTTTCCTTTTTAATCGTACTACACGAATTAGGACACTTTATACCCGCAAAACTATTTAAAACCCGTGTAGAAAAATTCTACCTATTCTTTGATCCGTACTTTTCTCTTTTTAAGAAAAAAATTGGCGGTACCGAATACGGTATTGGCTGGTTGCCTTTAGGAGGTTATGTAAAAATATCGGGTATGGTAGACGAGTCTATGGATACGGAGCAATTGAGTGCAGAACCTCAGCCCTGGGAATTTCGCTCGAAACCGGCATGGCAACGCTTAATTATTATGTTGGGTGGAGTTACCGTTAACTTGCTTTTAGCCATGGGCATTTACGCCATGATTTTGTTTACTTGGGGCGGCGAGGAATTAAAAACCGAAAATGTAAAGTACGGTATTGAATGTTCGGAATTTGCGAAAGAAATAGGTTTTAAAAAGGGAGATAAAATTTTAAATGTAGACGGCGTTTACTACGAGAATTTTGCAGAACTGCCCGAAGCAATTTTAATCTCTGGAGCAGAAAATGTACTGGTAGAGCGCAGAGGCGTAGAAACCAATATTGCCATTCCTAAAGACATTGTTGCAAAATTAATTGAAAATAAAAGCGAAACCGGATTTATAGGAGTTGCATATCCGTATATAGCTAAAGATTTTGACAATGGCTCGGTAGCAGAAACAGCTGGAGTTAAAATAGACGACCAATTAATTGCACTAAATGGAGAAGAAGCGCTCTACTTCTCAGACTATGTAGAAAGACTACCATCTTTGATAAATCAAGAAGTTACCCTTTCTGTTTTAAGAGGAATAGATACTTTGGACTTTGACTTTACACTTGGGAATTCAGGTAAAATGGGTGTTTACTTTGTTCAGCCTAACGAACTGATTACCTACGACAAAAAAGAATACGGTTTTTTCGAGTCTTTCCCGGCAGGTACAGCCATGGCTATTGACAAGCTGGATTCTTATGTACAGCAGTTCAAACTCATTTTAAATCCAGAAACAGGTGCTTGGAAGGGCTTGGGTGGTTTCATTACTATGGGTAAACAATTTAAGCCTGTTTGGAACTGGTATCACTTCTGGAACTTTACCGCTTTCCTTTCGATTGTTTTAGCCTTTATGAATATTTTACCAATTCCTGCATTAGATGGTGGACATGTAATGTTCTTGCTTTGGGAAATAATTACAGGGAAAACACCCTCGGATAAATTTATGGAATATGCTCAAATGTTCGGAATTATAGTCCTGCTGAGCTTGTTGGTTTTAGCCAACGGAAACGATGTAGTGAACCTCTTTAATTAAAAGGGTTTTTGTAATTTTACAACATAATTTTAATACCATACAAAATGGATCAATTTGGAATACAAGAAGCCCTAAAAGCCTTAGGTCTTGCAGAAATTAACAAAGGAAGCTCAACCGGAAATGCTTGGTTGGGAAGTACTACAGACTTAATCGAATCGTACTCTCCGGTAGATGGAAAGTTGATTGGTAAAGTAGCTGCAACTACAAAAGAAGACTACGAAGCCATTATAGCTGCGGGTCAAGATGCCTACAAAGATTGGAGAATTATGCCCGCACCTCAGCGTGGTGAAATTGTTCGTCAGTTTGGAAATAAATTACGTGACTACAAAGAGCCTTTAGGAAAATTGGTTTCTTACGAAATGGGTAAATCGTACCAAGAAGGCTTGGGCGAAGTGCAAGAGATGATCGACATCTGTGATTTCGCAGTAGGTCTTTCGCGCCAGTTAAATGGAATGACCATGCACTCGGAACGTCCTGGACATAGAATGTACGACCAGTACCACCCCTTGGGAATTGTAGGAATTATTTCTGCATTTAACTTCCCAGTGGCCGTTTGGGCTTGGAATACAGCCTTGTCTTGGATTTGTGGGAATGTATGCATTTGGAAACCCTCAGAAAAAGCACCTATGTGTGGTGTAGCTTGCCAAAAGATTATGGCAGAGGTATTAAAAGACAACAATTTACCAGAAGGTATTTGTGCGCTTGTAAACGGAGACTTTAATGTGGGCGAATGGATGACAAACGACAAGCGTGTTCCATTAATTTCTGCAACCGGATCTACTCGTATGGGTAGAATTGTTGGGGCTACCGTAGCACAACGTTTTGGTAAATCTATATTAGAATTAGGCGGAAACAATGCTATTATTGTATCTCCAGATGCCGATTTAGAAATGACCATTATTGGGGCTGTATTTGGTGCCGTTGGTACCGCCGGACAACGTTGTACCTCTACACGTCGTTTAATTATACACGAGAGTATTTACGATGCGCTTAAAGAAAAATTAGCTTCTGCCTACAAGCAATTAAGTATTGGAAATCCGCTGGATGAAAACAACCATGTTGGGCCGCTTATCGATACCGATGCCGTTGAAATGTACAACTCTGCCTTAAAAAGAGTTGTAGAAGAAGGTGGAAGTATACTTGTAGAAGGTGGTGTTTTAACAGGAAAAGGTTTTGAAAGTGGCTGTTATGTTAAGCCGGCCATTGCCGAAGCTAAAAACAGCTTCGCTATTGTTCAGCACGAAACTTTTGCACCTATATTATACCTAATGAAGTATGCTACTTTAGACGAGGCCGTAGCTATGCAAAACGACGTTCCTCAAGGATTGTCTTCTGCCATTATGACTAACAACCTAAGAGAGGCTGAACTGTTCTTATCTCATGCTGGTTCTGACTGTGGTATTGCCAATGTAAACATTGGTACTTCTGGAGCTGAAATTGGTGGAGCTTTTGGTGGAGAAAAAGAAACCGGTGGCGGACGCGAGTCTGGTTCCGATGCTTGGAAAGGCTACATGCGTCGTCAAACCAATACCATTAACTACTCTACTTCTTTGCCTTTGGCACAAGGAATTAAATTCGAATTGTAAGCCTCAAAACTTACGCTAACAAAAGCCTCTTACTTAATTGTAAGAGGCTTTTTTTTGTTTAAATAACAGGCCAGGCATTGTGCACCACAAAACCCTGAGAATGAAGTCTTCCGTTTCTGTAAACAGACACATACAAGCTCCTCGGGCTTTCCAGTAAAGTTGCGTTCAAGAGCTCTAAAAAAGTAGGCTTGTCCATTGTTTCAATTGGAGTTTCAGGACTACTCAACCATTGCTTTTTATGCAGCAAGGAAAACCGATCGTTTTGCTTGAAAAATTGGCTTGACTCGCTTAAAAAAATCCACCAAGATGAAAGGTGTTTTTTGTGGATGTAAGGAGGTATTTTGTAGGGCTGATTTGGATGGTAAAAAAGAATGCCTTTTACATACAGCTTAGAAATTACCAATGGAATCGATAAATTCTTGAGCGCTGCTTTGCCCTCTGGACAATCGAAAATTTTACACTGATGCTCTTTGAGCTTTTTTAATTTTAGATGCAAATAATCGTTGGCGTTGGGGCCAATATAAGTTGTTTCACCTGCTGATGTATGCGCCAAGAAAAACTTTACAGCCAGTTCCCAGTGCTCGTATTCAGAGGTACTTGTGTTGTACACCACTAAATCGGCCTCACCAATGCTTATGCCCTTTTGGCTTCGTATAGGAATATTAGTGGCTACCCTTCGATAGTTTGCAGCATGTGCCAAGCCGTAAAAAACCAAAGCCTCAAAATAATGCCCTAACCTATGCGTATTTCGGGTAGCTAAAAAATCTATAAGCGGTTTGGGGTTCTGATCCAATTCCTTTAAATGGGCTTCTAAATTAGACGATTCTAAAAAAGGAGACCTGTCTATTGCTATAGCATCGTCCAAAAGGTTTTCGGACTGTAAAACCCAAGCCAAATCTCTAACCAATTTATGTTTGTACCTTTTCCACATAGGGGCAAAAATACAAAATGTAGGTTTTGTAAGCTACCTTTTAACAAGCCCGCAGCTTACGAATACGGTTTTAAGATGCAATACATCTAAAATACTAGGCAATGTCACTCATATTTCTAGAGATAAGAGCTGGTCAAATTAAAATACACGTAATTAATTTTTAGTTTTAGTGGATAATGTAAACATCTCAAATATTATTTTATACAGAATCGGTAAAATCTACACTGTGAAACAGATGAAACGATCAACTATTTTATTGTTTGGGTTTTTAATGCTAATACTATTACACGCATGTACTGGAAAATCTAAAAAGCAGGTACAAACAAACTCAAAAGAGCAACATCAGCTTCCAAAATACCTTACCAACACAACCATAAGCAATTTAGCCTTGCCCGACGGAACAAGTGTTAAACAAATAGACAATGCTACCGTAAAATTAACGTACCCACAAGGCATTAAGTTATGGTTAGCGATGAATACGATGTACTTA
>Ga0233426_10004239_pt1 | contig 10839 bp, 9 predicted proteins | sample SI_118_April2016_6_FD_179875 | JGI IMG/M metagenome (GOLD analysis project Ga0233426, IMG submission 179875) | Seawater microbial communities from Saanich Inlet, British Columbia, Canada - SI_118_April2016_10_MG | ecosystem: Environmental > Aquatic > Marine > Inlet | place: Canada: British... | reverse complement strand
AATTGGAGAAATTCAGGTACTTGTGGCAAAAAATACTTTTTTAATTTTAGTATTATTTAATACAAAACTTCAAATTCCTCATAAATATTTTAATGTTTTATTTATTTTTAATTTACTAATAAATCTTGCTCACCTTCAGTCTGATAATAATTTTATTGTGAGTTTAAAGTAATTATTATCAAAATCTGTTATAGAGTAATTTCTGTAAAAAGTTCATTTCCAGTCACGCATTTGTAATGATATATATTGTCATGGTTTTGCTTGAAAATTTTCTGTTTCAAATACTAATTCTATTACATCATGTATTAATTTTTTCTTTTCTTTTAGTACTGCATTTTTTAATGTAATACTAATGTTTCAAGCTTTTTTAACTTTAATTACATTAACAGGGCACATAAGCTCTGCTTGTAATATCTCAGTTATTTTTCCATCATAATTATTTGAAATTACTTTTGATTTTGGTGCAACTTTAAAATGATCAGGAGCTATATTTTCACAATTCCTACAACTTATACACCCAGGTTCTATATGTATTTTTTCTATCATGTTTTATAACTTTAATTCAAATCAATTACTCTTATATACTCTTCATTTTTTATCTATTATCATTCATTCTAATCACGAAATACTTGATAGTATTTCTATACTTTTTTCAAGAGGACTCACATATAATGCTGTTGCAAATATATCTGAAAATGCAGTAAGATTATGTTGAATAAATATTGCTTCTATATCACTGGTACTCTGTTTATTTTTTGGATTAATGAGATGATTATTTTCTCAAAACTTCCTTTTATTTCCACTGGATGAAGATATTGATCAATTTTTTAATAATAGATTTCATATAATTTTATTACTATCATTAGGATCTTCTAGTTTAATATCTTTTTCTCATTTAATTTTAATATCTCATCAAAAATTAATACTAAATGTATCTATTTTTTGATTTAGCAGATTATAAATTTTATCTACTATATATCATTTTCAAACACTTCATATATCTATAGATATATTATTTTTTAGTATAATTTTATTATTTTCTATTATAATATTTTTATATCAAATATTGTAATTTATATTAGAATTATTCTCTATTCAATATCAAAGTTCTTCTAATATTGGTTGAACTGTTATATCAAAATATCAATCAGTAATATTAGAAACCTTAATGCACAATTTTATAATAGATAAAAACTCTTTATCTATGAGAGACTCCTTATTTTTATTTAAATTATACAAATAGTTTCATTCTATAAATCTAGAATATTTTTTTTCAAATATTTCTCATATATCAAAACATTCTTGAATCAAATCTGAAAATTCTCATTCTTGGTGAATGAGAATTTCAAGTCTTGATCCACAAAGCTCCTTTGTGAATTTCATACTATAATTGTGTTTTAATTGCTTCTTTAAAAGCAGCAGTAGTTAACGATGCACCAGAAATTAATTCTACTTCACTTGCTTGTTCAAGAGTTAATCATACAACTACTTCTTTTGCAGCAGTATTAAAATCTCATAAACCTTCATAATTATCTGAACTTATATCAATCATTGTGATTTTTCCAGATTCATCGAGGTTATATTTAATATCCATATTGACTTCTTGTGCTGGATTTGCATAAGAATATTTAATAAGTTGAACTTTTGATTCATCCATTACTAAATCATCTAATCCTTCCATTGATTTTTCAATTTCATTTACAGTTTCTGCTACTATTTTTGTTTCAATTCTTTCTGAATCCATTACTTCTTTTTCTTGATTTGTACAAGATGCTAGTAAAGTAATAGTCAGTAATAATACAAGTATTTTCATGCTTTAAATTTAATAATTATTCATTAACTTATGTATTTTATAGATTAATCTTAAGCAATTCTTAAGATTAAATTAATTATAATAATATTTCTAGTTTTATAAAATAAAAAAATAAGATAATTAAATTATCCTATTTTTTTACGATTCAATCTTTTCTTGAGTTAAATCAACTTTGAATAGTCTTCATTCTAAGTAAGTTCCATTTAATATTTTAAATATAGTCATGATCTTTAATTAAAATTTTAAGAAAAAGGCTTATTTACAAGCCTTTTTCTATTTATCAAAATATTTTGTTAAGTCAGGTACTACTTGTTTTTTTCTCGATAATCTATTTTTTAAATCAGCTAGATTATTTTCTACTTTTGTATCAAATACTGTTTCTATAATTTCTGAATCTGATCAGTCTAACACTATTGAAGTATTTTTTTCTCAGATAATATCTACAACTGATAATAAGATAAAATCTAAATTATCATTATTTTTAATATTTTCTAAACCGAGTAATATTTCTTCTTTTCTTCCAAGAGCATAAGCTGGATTTGTTGTTTCGAGTGTACCAATACCAGCTTTTTTTCCATTAAAATCAAATTCTTTATAATCATACTTGATTACTTTTTCTATTTCCATATCTCATAAATCTGATTTTGCATGAAACATTGGCATTGCAAATGCATCTAGATCAGTGATTCCAGTAATTGTTTTTAATTCTTCTGCTAAAACTATATCTTCTTTTGTAGTCGTTGCTGATCTGAATAATAATGAATCAGATAAAATACAAGCTAACATCATTGTTCAGATTTCTTTTGTAACTTCAAATCCAGCCTCTTTATACATTTTATACAATATTGAAGCTGTTGAACAAATTGGTTCCACTCTTGCATACATTGGAGTAGCAGTAGTGAAGTTTAATTTATGGTGATCAATGACCCAAGCAATATCGAGTTCTGAAATATTATCAGGAGCTTGAAAGTCTTCATTATGATCTACTAAACACATTCTTGTCCCAGCTTCAAAACTTGTTTTGATTTCAGGTTTATTAATATTTAATTGTTCTAATAAATATTCTGTCTCTTTATTTAATCCACCTTGCATATACACACTCGGATTATAACCCTTTTTCGATAAGTAATCAGCTGCAATAATAGCAGATAACACACAATCAGTATCTGGAACTTTATGTCCAACTACACTTATATCAATCATATTTTAAATTTAGTTTTTAAGTTGGGAGAATTTTATTGAGAAATATTTTTTTTTCAAGAAATAATTATTATACTATTATTTAATTAATATTAAAACATATAACTATGAACAAAAAAATAAAAATATTAATACCAATAATTATCTTTATTTTTATTGGTATAATTATACATTTAGTTAACGAAAAGAATCAAGAATATAAAAGAAAAGCTATTAATACTTATAGGTGGATGATTACTGAAAATATAAATGGTGCATTAAAGCTTATGACATACCATTGAAGAGAATATCCAATAGACTTAAATGATTTAAAAAACAATAAAATCAATTTTATTAAGAATGGAGAAATTTTTGATTATTCTAATTTCTTAGAAAAACATATTGATGAAATAGAGTGAAGGTGACAAAAATATATCAACGGTATTAATTATTATGGAGTAGCATGAATTAATTGAAAAATAACAGATTACATACTTGAATCTTGTAAGGATGAAAAAATATGAATGAAATGTAAAAAGTATAATAAACATTGAATAATAAAATAAAAACTATTTCCAATTGGAAATAGTTTTTATTTTATCTTCTTACTTCATCTTCTTTTATCTTTTCACTTACTCATTTTATTTTTGAGTCTTTTGAATTCATTTTCTCCGAGTTTTTCTTCGAGAACCATATTAAGTTCTGCTTCTTCGTCGAATAGATTGAGATCCATTTCGATATTATGATTTTTCTTATATTGATAATCTTCGTAATTACCATAAGAAATAGATAGCTCTTCTCATTCAATAAACCAGATATTTGTTGCAAGTTTATTTACGAAGTATCTATCATGTGAGATAAATAATATAGTTCATCAAAAGTTTCTCAAGCATTCTTCTAGTGATTCTTTTGTATCGTAATCTAAGTGATTTGTAGGTTCATCTAAAATTAATAGAGTACATTCTCTTTGTCAGATAATTGCGAATAAGAGCTTTGATATCTGACCACCAGATAAATCTCATACTTTCTTACCGATATCAGCGTGATCAAATAGATAGTGTGATAATATCGCAGCTAATTGTTGATCTGCAAAATGAAAACCTTGCATTTCAAAGTTTTCACGAATCGTTTTTGATCTATCTAATTCTTCATGCATTTGAGAATAATAACTCATAATAACTCATTTTCATTTAGAATAGAATCAATCTAATCTCTCAACTTCTCAAGTTATAGTTTTAAGAAGTGTAGATTTTCATGCTCAATTTTCTCATACTATACCAATCCTTTGACCAGCATATAGAATTGCTTCTTGAATAAAAAATAAAGGCTCAGCTCTTCAGATAAATAATTCCTTAAATGTAAGTATTTTTTCAGGAGATTCTCAAGTGTATCAGAATTGAAATCTAGGCTGTTTTGGAATATATGGTTTTATTACTTTTTCCATTTTATCGAGAGATTTCTCTCTTGATTTAGCCCATCATGCACGAGATCCTGCTCTAAATCTATTAATAAGTCATTCCTGTTTATCTATATATTCTTCTTGTCTTTTCCAAGCATCCATTTTTTTCTTTTCTATGTATCCTCTTTGAATTACATAATCAGAATAATTATGGTGATAAATAGTAAGACCTCTTTTAGGTTGAACTTCAAAAGTTTTAGTACATGTTTTATCAAGAAACTCTCTATCATGTGAAATAATTACATAACCTCATTTCCATTTATTTTGAAGAAATCACTCTAACCACTCAACTGACCTCATATCAATAAAATTGGTAGGTTCATCTAGAAATAATATATCTGGAGACTCTAATAAAACCTTACATAAAGCAACTTTAGTTCTTTGTCATCAACTTACTTCAGATACTTTTTTATCCAATAAATCTAATATTCACATACCATTTGCTACACCGTGAATTTTTGTATCATAATCATTTCCTCAGTGATTATGGAATTGTTCTAGAAGGGTAGTATAAGACTCAATTATATCCATATTTTCTGGATGATCATGCATTTGTTTTTCAATTTCAGTAAGCTTAGTTTCAAGTCATCTTATTTCTAGGAATCAATCTTTCATTTCATCTCTAACAGTTTTATTCTTATCATCAATATTTACCTGACGTAGGTAACCAAGACTTAAACCTCAGACATTATCTATTGAGCCATCATAATCTGTTATTTCTCCTGTTACAACCTTTAGAAGTGTTGTTTTACCCGCTCAATTTGGTCCTACAATTGAGATTCTATCATTTTTATTTAGAGTAAAATCAATATCTTTTAATATTGATTCACCTTCAAATTCTAATTTATTTACTTTGATATTTAAATGTTTCACAGATTTTTTATTTTAAAGTTATTTTTTATATTATATGAATTTTTACACAAAAATAAATAAAAAAATACCTGTAAATTTAGTATTTTATTTAACAGTTATTTTTTTAATAGATTATTCTTGAATACTATAAATATTACTTATAAAACTTAAGAAATATAATCAAAAAATAAGATATAAATTATTGAATATAAAATGAATAACTCAGACTATTATTTGAAATATTACGTGGAAGACAAGTCATATGTTTCATATTGCAGAGAATACAGAGTAATATTCAAAATTGAGTGACAGTAAATTTTGAATAAATAGTAATAATATTACACTCCAGACTATAAACTGAAGGAGAACTAAAAAAGTATTCTTTCTCTTTTGTTTGAGAAGAATTTGATTGAGTAAATTTACATTAACCTGAGGATGTTTATACTGTTTTATTAATGTCTTCATATATTTGTAGATGAGATTGTAATTTATCTTTTGCGCGTTTGAGTCGGGTTTTTACTGTATTTTCATTAAGCTGGAGAATTTCAGCTATCTCTTTAATTTTAATATTATCAAAATAGAAATATAAAATAATGTTTCTATCCAATAATGGTAGAGAATCTATTGCTACATTGATATCTTGTTTTTTTTGTTTGTTATCTGAATCATAGAAATCTGTAGTTTCATCAATGATTACATTTTCTAATTCATCAAATTCTATGTTTATTTTATTTTTTTTAAGGAATGTAATACTTTCATTATAAGCTATTCTGTAATACCATGTAGAAAATTCACTTTTATTTTGAAATTTTGAAAGATTTTTGATTATTTTTAATACTACATTTTGAGTAATATCATTTGCATTAGACTCATTTAGGCACACTCGAAAACACGCTTGATATATCTTTTGCAAGTGTCGTTCTAATAATTCGTTGAGATAATTATCATCTCAAGAATTAATTTTATGTATGAGTTCAATATCTCTCATATTTATATATCCTTTAATATTATTATATCTATTAGATGCTATTATTATAAAAAAGTTTCAAATTTTGTAAAAAAGTTTTTATTTGAAACTTTTTCTAAGTAAAATCATCTAAACTATATAAATTACTTAATAATATAAATTATATGAAAAAAAATATACTGAGAAACTTATTAATATTATGTATTTCATTAGGAATGCTTAATACTAGTGTATCTGCATTAGAAATAATAGCAGAAGAAGATGTTTTAATTACAACTGAACAAACATCAGATATAGTTATTGCATGAGGAGAGGTAAATATACAAAGCACTTTACATCAAGATGCAATAATTGCTGGGTGAGATTTATTAATAAATGCCCCTATATTACAAGATTTAATATTTGCTGGTTGAGATGTATCTATCAATGAAGAAGTAAAAGATGATATTCGTTGAATAGGATGAAATATTACAATAGATAGTAATGTTGCAGGAGATGTTATATTAGCAGCATGAGATATTAGAATTAAAAAAGGTGTTACTATTTGAGGAGATTTGATTATTGCAGCTGGAAAAGCTACAATCGATTGAGATGTATTATGAAAATTTAAATTTGCGTGAGGTGAATTAAAATTAAATGGTACTATCTGAGGGGATGCTCAAATATATGTAGATAAATTTAAATCAGCATCAGGTTCAAACGCAAGTATTTGATGAAATTTAGATTATAGATCGGAACTAAAAAATGAAATACTAGAAAGTATAACTAAAGGATCTATTAATTATAAGGAGGCTATCTGAGAAAAACAATTTAAAAAAGATATTAAAGAATCTATAATGAGTTATATTATAGTAAAAATATTATTTATTTTTATATTTTCAACGGTATTATTCTTCTTTTTTCAAAAATTCTATAAAAGAACAGGAAAAATATTAGCAGAGAAAACAGGAAAGAGTTTCTTATACGGACTATTAACATTTTTATTAATTCCTATATTAGCAATATTATTCTTCATTAGTGTTATTGGTGTACCAATCGGTATATTATTAGTATTCTGGTTTGTTATGTTAATTATATTCTTAGAAGTAATAAATGTTACAGTATTAACAGCACTCATTATAAATAAATTCCCTAAATTAAATGTAACTTATATTAAAGTATTAATTATATTAATATTATCTATAATAATGGCAGTTATAAGTGGTATAGATATTATAATTTGATTCTTTACTGTTTGATCTACATTGATTCTTAAAAAAGAAATCATAGCTAAGTTTAGAAATATGGATTAATAATACGATATTAATTAAAATAAAAAATAAGAGATTTATCTCTTATTTTTTTTGTTTTTCTATATATTTTACTAAATGTTTATATCAATATTCAACTTCAGTAAATAAATCATCCCATTTATTTTTCTTAATTGTATATGAATAATGTGAAATCTCTTTAGCATCATGATTCTTTTTATCCATATCAGCTGTCCTTAATTGTAATTCTACATAAACTTCATTATTTGCATAAGGAGTCATGAAACTATAATGTAGGCTTTGATATCAATTTTTTTTAGGTTTTATTATATAATCTTTCTTCTTGGAATACACAAATTTATCTTCAAAAATTTCTTCATACTTTCTTAATTCATCAAGATCTTTGAAAATAATTCTTACTCAAATAGAGTCTAAGAAATCAGCATTTTGTTTCCTCTTTATTTTATTAAATATACTAAAATATGATTTTTTCCTCATTTTAATACGAGCCATTATATTTCATTCATCTAAAGCTTCTGTTAAATTATTTACAATACTAATGATATAACCTCAGGCTGTTCATGATTTCTTCATCTTATCTAAGTATATCATCTTAGTTCTAATGAATTGTTCTGGATAGAGTTGTTTAAAATATGCATCTTGATAGAATGCTAATAATTTTGATTCCTTTAATGTTAAATAAGGTAATATATATCAAATAGATTTATAATAATTTGTTCTATCACTAATAATTATATTATTAGATTTATTTTCAAATAATATAACTGAATATTTAATCAACATCTTTAAATTAAATAATTCCTCCTCTGTTTCATACATTTTTTCTAAAAACTTTACTTTATCACCATTTGTCTCATATTTATACAAGTCTCTCAAGTGTTGAATTCTTATTCTATCTTGTTTTCATATATGCTCATTATCTATATCAATTTTTTTAAAAAAAATCAAACCATACAACAAAATTAAAATAAGAAAATCTTCATTATTCGAAGTTCTTTTAAAATTTACAATTACCATCTTTACAAATAGTACATATTCTTCAGGCATATCTATATAATATTTCATAAATATATATTCATATTTTAGCCTTAAAGTATCATTTTTAAATATAACAATATTTTCCATAAGATGAATTTAAAGAGTACTTAACTTAGAATTATAATAATTCTAAGAAAATATCAAATAAATGTAGGATATAAGTAATAATTATTAGTTTTTAAATAAAAATATTTATTTTGAAAAAATTGAATTACTGAACAATAGGAAAATATTTTTGCATAAAGTAGATTATATTAAAATAACATAGATGTCTACATATTTTATACAGCATAATGATAGTTTTTAACATTAAAAAAAAATAATATTTTTAATATTACTCAAATTACATATTCTGAAATTACGTTTTCAAAATATAAGCATATTTGTTATGCTCAAATCTAAATTTAATAAACTTAGAAATACTAATAATAACAAAAGACATAAACGTAGGAAAAATAAGGTACTAATACATAATAGATTAGTTCAACATTTATTACATAATGAATGCGTAAATACTAAAATATAAAACATATAAAAATTGAGGAAATAAATAGCGTACATGTTACGCTTTTGTTTTGCCTTTTTTTTGGAAATAATTATAGTGATTTTAATATATATACATCATAAAATAAATTATGGACACAAATCAATCAATATTACAATCATTGGTTTTTAAAACTCATAAAAGTCCTGTACTTTTGTTTTTTAAATTCTTGTTTATGTTAATAATATTAGATATATTATTAATTATAGTATTCTATTTCTCCAATATTATAAATATTAATATTTACACTGATATAAAAATAAGTGTATTAATTTGAATAATGATATTTTATATATTATTTTTTATCTATTGATTTTTAAGTTGGTCTTTAGATTACTTTACTGTACAAGGTTGAAAAATAACTCATAGACGTTGAATATTTATGAGAAGAATAAATTTATATACTATATTAGATATTAATAGTATAAAAATGAAGCAAAGTTTTTTTTGAAGAATATTCTGATATTCTCATATAGAAATAAGTTATAACGAAAAAACAGTAGTATTTAGATTTGTAAATTATCCAGATGAATTTATAAAAATGATTGATGTTTTTAAAAACTAAATAAACCAAATTCCTATTTCATTAGTAAAATAGTTTTTATAAAGAACTATTTTATTTTTTTGCCTTTTTTTTGTAATTAATTATAGTGATTTTAATATATATACTTTTAATATACTTTTATGAATTATTCAGAGTTATTTGAAAATGAATACTGACGTTTAAATGATCAACAAAAAGCTGCTGTTGATAGTATTTATGGTCAAATAATGGTTGTTGCTTGACCAGGTACAGGGAAGACTCAAATAATAGGGTTAAGAACTGCAAATATCATAAAACAAGCTGCTGTAAATCCTGCAAATATTCTAATTACGACATTCACAGATGCATGAGTTATTGCTATTAGAAAAAGACTTATAGATTTTTTAGGAAACGATGCGTATAAGGTGAATGTTTCTACTATTCATTCACTCTCTTCTGATATCATAAAAACTTTTCCTGAAAAATTTATTGAATACAAAGCTTCAAATTTAGTAGATGACGTTGATGGATATGAAATTATCAAAAATATCATAGATAATTCTGATTTAGAGTTTCTCATCAGTCAATACGATAGTTATTATTACTTACAAACTATAAAGTCTAAAATATCTACATTAAAACAAGAATGAGTGAGTCCAGCTAAATTACAAATAGCTATAGATAAACAAATTATTGAAAATATAGAATTATTAGGAGAAATTAAACCGACTCTTAAAAAATACGAATCAACAAAATTAAAACAAGAAGCAAATATCAATAAACTCTTAGAACTAAAGAAAATCTATATTTCTTATCAAGAAGCATTAAAGCAAAGAGAGTTATATGATTTTAATGATATGATTAATTTTGTTCTGGAAAAATTGGAACAAAATCAAGAATTAAGAGAACATTATGCTGAAGAATTTCAGTTTATAATGTTGGATGAATATCAAGATACAAATAATGCACAAAATCAAATAATAGACCTGATACTATCTGTTGCAGATGAACCTAATATAATGACTGTTTGAGACGATGATCAGTCAATATATCGTTTTCAATGAGCTAATATTGAGAATATGTTAGATTTTTCTGTTACATATCCAAATACACAATTTATTGTTTTACAAAACAATTATAGATCAACTCAAAATATATTAGATATTTCTACAAATCTCATCTCTAATAATAAC
>Ga0233426_10004232_pt1 | contig 10849 bp, 8 predicted proteins | sample SI_118_April2016_6_FD_179875 | JGI IMG/M metagenome (GOLD analysis project Ga0233426, IMG submission 179875) | Seawater microbial communities from Saanich Inlet, British Columbia, Canada - SI_118_April2016_10_MG | ecosystem: Environmental > Aquatic > Marine > Inlet | place: Canada: British... | reverse complement strand
TTAAATTTTAAATTTACTCACTTCATATTACAGTAGAACATACTTATTTTGAAATGACAACATGTTCGGGACCAACAAGTTTGACGACTCTGAGGGTGAAATCTATCTGGCCTACAGTGATTCCACAAGCTATTATACCCAAATCACAGCTATCTACTAAAAAAGGTGAAGCGTTAAGGAATTTCATAAATCGCTCAAACAAATTCATTTCTTTGCTAGCATCTATGCCTTTGTCAAACTCGAACAACTAAAAATGGAAAAATCTATGAACCATTTAACAATAAAAGCAAGTTTGTACATAAATGCAATGAAAGCTTCTATGAATGAATTACATTCAATGAAGGAAACTCTTGGATGAAATAGTTACATTCGGCAAATACTATACCCGTAACTTGAGTAATATCACATTTTGATAAGACTGTTGAAAACTTCTTTAACCGGACACTATTTGTAAGGAGTGTTTTCTTAAGCGTCAAGATTGTCCGTAAAAGTGTTTACACATTGGGAAAATTCTGGCATACTAATCTCTTTAGAATTAACTCAACCATTAATAGCTGAGATTGTTAGCGGAAATTATATAATAGAGGAAGTCAAACTTGATGGAATCTATTTGAAAAATATTTCCCGGGGTGGCTAGGTCGTGGTCAATAATAATGGAAAAAGATTCGGTCTTGAATAAATCTTTTTTACCTTAAATTTCGATAGATAGAGAAATATGAAACGATTGGTATTGTTTATTTTATGTTGTTGCATTGGAGCAGTTGATATTTTTGGTAGTGAAATAATTGTATTTAACACAACTCCGAAAGGTTACCCCCCTTATATGATTAAAGAAGCAGGAAAAAAAGAGAGTGGAATTATGGTAGAAGTTCTACAAATTATTGCCACTAAACACGGTTATATTTTAGAAACTAAAGGTGTCCCAACAAAACGAGTTGAAAAACTATTAAAAATAGGTGATTTAGATGCCACTGCAAGGGCTAAAGAGTGGGTGAATAATCCTGAAAATTACGAGTTTACAGACGTAATTGTTAGAGCTAGAGATGTATTATTTTCTTTAAAAAAGACTCCTATTACATTCCGATCGATCGAAGATCTGTTTGATAAAGATATTGGTACCCATCTGGGATATAAATATCCAATGCTTAAGACATACTTTAAGGATAATCGTATACGTCGGAATGATACTGCCAATGGGACTGCAATGTTAAATATGGTTTTAAAAGAACGTACAGACGCTGCTGTTATGAATGAATTAGTTGCGAAATGGATTATTAGGCAAAATAAGTGGCAAGGTAAATTTGTAGTTTCAAAGAAAGAAGTAGGAGGATTTGATTACCGAATAATGTTTAACAAGAAGTGGCGATCTTTTGTACAAAAGTTTAATCAAGAATTAACCTTAATGAAACAAAATGGAGAACTAGAAAGAATCATCTCCAAATATAAATAAGAACGCAGATCGCAGAACAATAGCATACAGACGTACCTTGAGCGTCGAGATAATTCGACGATTTACAATAGTATGACTTGGTTGAAGTAATAATTTTATTATTCAATAATACTATAATTAAAAACAGAAGTGAAAAAAATTATAAGCAGTATTTTTGCAATATTAATCGCTGTCAATTTGTGCATAGCAGAAGAATACCACTTTGTATCGATCAAAGGATTGATCGAACAAGATGTAGGAAGAATTATTATTCCGGAAATATATAAAAATTTGGGAATGACGGTTACTATACAACCTGTCCCCGGAAAACGTGCTCAACAACTCGCAACGTCTGGGAAAAAAGATGGAGAAATCATGAGAATCTTTACTTATGGTCTTGAAAATCCTACGACTATAAGAGTTCCAACGTCCTATTATAATCTGGAAACAATGGCTTTTATTAAAAAGGATAGCGGTATTGTAATAAAGAGCAAAGAGGATCTCAAGAAATACAAGTTGGTTAAGGTAAGCGGTGTCAAGCATACAAATAACATTACAAAGGGAATGTCAAATGTTACTGATATTCAATCCACTGAGAGTATGATGAAATTTTTAGATAAAGGTCGTGCTGATGTAGCATTGACAAATACCGTAGATGGTAACCTGATCATTAAAAAACTAGGCTATACACAAATTATCCCTATAGATAAACCTCTAGCAGTATTGGATCTTTTCACCTATATCCATCAAGAGCACAAGGATCTTGTCCCAAAAGTAGATGCTATGATTAAAAAAATGAAAGCAAATGGCGAGATGAAAGCACTTGTTAAGAAAGCCGAAGCACAAGTTATTGAAAACATCTTAAAATAGGTGATAGTTTTATCCGTAAAATTTTTTGGACTATAGAGATTGTCAGCTTTGTTTGACTAATGAGAATAAGAGTAATGTTTTTTTAATATCACTCTTATTACTTTAAAGTTGAAGTAAATATCGCTGGGTACTAATCTTCTAAAATAGCACAAAATTAAAAAGGGGACTGAAACTTCATGTTTCACTCCCCTTTTTTTCGTTTGACCCTATTCACGTTCTTAAATGGAGCATAATGCATTATTTTATTTAATCATTCGTCCATTAAAAACTCTTCAAGTCGATTAACATTATTTTTGAGAGGTTTTATTATGAATTCTGGAGTTAAATTCAAACACTCTTTAGTGTTTAAAATTGTCGGTACAACTTTTATTATATATTCCTTGGTAACAATTGTTATTACTTTTTACCAAATGTATAATGAGTTCACTTTAACACAAAAAAGAATCGCAAATGATATAATAATTGCCTCAACATCAATCAATTCGACTCTCGTTGAAGCAATGTGGAATGTGGACGACGAACTAATCAATGTAACGTTAGGTGGGTTGGTAAATAATCCTTCAATTCTAGGTTCAATTGTCTACGACACAGGATCAGGCTTAGTAGGAAAATCTTCTTCTGAAGAAGTAATCGTTGAAAATTTTGATCTGGAAAAAATCAACAATCCTTTTAATCTGAATGAACCAACCTCTTTTAATTTCGATTTAATAAAAGATAAAGAAGTGATTGGAAGTTTAGTAGTCTATAGTTCAGAAAATTTAATTTGGGACTCGGTAATAATCAGATCCAAAATCATCGTTATAAATAAAGTAATTGAAATTAGTATTCTCATACTTGTTTTATTTTTTCTTAGCAAAAAAATATTGAAACCGTTAAACATAATTTTGACTAGTGTTAATGAGATTAGTAAAGGTAACCTAGAAACCGTTGTTGTTTATCAATCCAATGATGAATTCGGTCAGGTTGCTGATTCATTTAATAAGATGACTCAAGAATTAGCAAATATCATAAAAACTATTGCAACAGTCTCGTTCAATATTAGCAACTCCACACAGAATATGGAGTCAGGCAATAAAAATATTTCTACACGTACCAATCAGCAAAGTTCATCACTAGAGGAAACCGCGAGTGCGATGGAGGAAATAAATAGTATCGTGCAGAACAATGCGGAAGATGCTAAAAACGCTAATGAAATCACGCAGAGAGCTCAACAATCTGTAGTTTCTAGTAAAACAGAATTACTTTATACCGTCAACAATTCCATTGATATGAACCATGAAATACTTCATAAACTGCAAACCACGAATACGGAAGTGGTTAGTGCAATGGAAGAGATTATGGAAAGCTCCAAAAAAATTGAGGGAATTATAACGCTGATGAACGACATTGCCTTTCAGACCAACCTGCTCGCACTTAATGCCTCAGTTGAGGCGGCACGAGCGGGAGAGCACGGAAAGGGTTTCGCTGTTGTGGCATCGGAGGTTAGAAAATTGGCCCACCGTTCTTCTAAAGCCTCTACCGAAATTGGAGTGTTGGTTCAGACCAGTCTGGAAAGCATTAATTCTGGGCGAAATTTGGTGAAGGATGGTGAGCTGGGTATGGATGAAATTAGAACGAAGATAGAAACCATGCTCAATAAACTCAAATCTGAGAGTGATTCAAATCTCACCGGAATTCTGCACTCAGTAAAAGAAATAACAGAAGTGATGGAAAACATCAAGGTTGCTTCTCAGGAACAGGCGACAGGAGTAGAGCGGATAAACAGAACGATTGCTGACATGGACACCAGTACTCAGGAAAACTTAAAACTTGTTGAGCAGAATGAGTCTGCCAGTCAAGATATAACACAGGAAGCTAAACAATTACAGTCTCTATTGAAGGCATTCAAGGTGGATCATATCCAACAGAATTTGGTAGGTATGGATCCACCTAAAGAGATGAAACAGGAAATCCTGAAATTCAGTAAAGAAAAAGTTGGGGAATATCAGGAAAAAACATAAAATGAAAATGTCAACTGAACCTAATTTAAATATTCTATGACTCCGTCAGATCAATATCATCAAGATTTTTCTCTACTGCAGAAATGATTGTGTAGATTTCAGATATTTTATGAGTTTTTTTATTCCCAATATCAGTTTGGGTCTAAATTGTATTTGTCTTTTGGCTTCTTTTCCATTTAATTATGGTTTCTATTTCAATTGGACTGCTTTCATCGGGGTGGCCTTCATTTATGTTATCACAACAATTGAGTCCACTGGAGATTTGACAGCGACATCGATGCTCTCCCCCCTATCCCTCAGAGCTCCTGCATCTCAATCAAGCCGGTGTACAGGGCCTCATCTGCAACCTGACTGATGCTCACAGCCCAGTACGCTCAGACATGGCCACAAGGGTGCGCTTAATGTCAGGGTGAATGGTGGCACTGAGTACTGGGCGTTTCTCATAGTTGTCACGTCTTGGGACATGGACATTGTTTCTACTCAATCTTGGGTCTTCAAGCATTTTACTCCTTTGGAATTATCCCTAAAAATCATACCTTTTCTTAACATATTTTAATCTGATGTTTTTGAATGTTTCTTTGGTATGTCAGAGCATAAATAATTTGTAAATCGTTGATATAGCTGCTTCTAACAAATAATATCTTTGATAGCATTAGGCATCATAAGTCTTGCAGTCAGGCAATTATTCATGCTTACTGCCTTTGGTGCTGCTAACGAAACAAGTAATAAAAACACAATCACTAACGGTGTAACGCCAGCAGTAACAATAGTAATGCCCAGTCCGGAGCAGTTTATGTTTACAAACGCACAGGAACAAGCTGGGCGCAAGAAGCATACATCAAGGCTGTAAACAATGCTACTTACGCTAGATTTGGTACTTCAGTTTCCATTTCCGACGATACCATAGCCGTTGGTGCGCCTGGTGAGCGTTCCAACCTGGCAACAATCAATAACGGAGCTACTATTGGCAGCTTCAATCGGGTTGTTTTACAAGAAAGTGGGAAGATTGTGGAGGTTCTCTGACTCTGTGAAGAATTAGTGGGGGTTACTCACAGGAGAGCCTGCTCATTTTTGCCGAATACCTTGAAAAGAATAACTATCGGTACAAGCGTAAACGCTATTAGGACGGTACCAACGACAGAAGCATCCGCAAAATTACCCTGTAGCACTTGGGCAAATACCTCTACAGGCAATGTCCGAGTCCGACCAGAATAGAGAATAACAGTCGAACTAAACTCCCGTGCGATCGTTGCCATGGTTAATAGTGCTCCAGATAGGACTGCTGGTGCAATCTGTGGAAGAGTAACTTGAAGAAAGGTACGACCCGGTGGCACGCCAAGATTTATAGATGCTTCCTCTGTTTGCGCCCCCATTTGATACAGGAATCCTGATACTGAACGCACTGTGTATGGTAAACGTCTTATGAAATAAGACAGGATCAGAATAAGACTTGTCCCGTAAAGGAAGAACGGATAGCCACCAAAGGAGATCGAAATTGAAACGCCCATCACTACACCGGCTACTGCGTAGGGGGTCATTGACATAGTATCGATAATCGCAGTTATCCTATTTTTACGTCGTACGACAACGTATCCCATCAGAGTACCTATAACCACACATAGGGCAGTAGAAACCAACACAAGCTCAAGAGAATTACGGAACGCCGCTGGTAATCGAGTAGCTGTGAGATACCCGTCCCAGGTGAATTTCCCTATAAGCAATGGGCCACGGGATTCCAAAAAAGATGATACCACAATTGTGAGAGATGGCAAAAATGCAGTAAAAACAATTACATAGACTATAACAGTTGCAATTAACATCTTTGTGGTGCTGACTTTTCGTAATCCCAAAGGCTTAACTGTTTCTTGATCAAAAGACGCTCGTCTCGCGAACTGTCTTTGAATTAGAAGTGCTCCGAAGGTTACTGTAAGCATCAGAATGGATAAAGTACTCGCAAGTCTCGGATTTCCTCCAAACTCGTTAATAAATTCCCGGTAAACCAAGGACGCAAGAACTCGATATCCCTCACCAATTATCATTGGTGTCCCAAAATCTGAAAAAGTCGTGACAAAAACCAGTAGGGCGCCAGTTGAAATTGAAGGAATAACTAAGGGTAGAATGACTGTCCAGAAGACGCCAAAAGGAGACCTACCCATGTTGATGCCAGCATCTTCAAGGCTCTGATCCACCGATCGTAAACCTGACAACATCATTAGAAAAACAAATGGAAATGATTGTAAAGTAAAAACTAAGACGATTCCACCCCAGCCGTATATGCTGGGCAATGTAATACCAATCATTTGTAACCATCCTGTAATCACTCCGTTTCTGCCAAGCAACAATATCCATGCATAAGCACCTATAAATGGTGGTGATACGAATGTGAGGACAATCGCGACTCGGATAAAAATTTTGCCAGGAATGGCAATTCTGCTAATGAGATACGCAACTGGGACACCGATGATAACAGAAAAAATGGTTGCCAAAATGCTCACAAAGAAACTGTTGAGTAGCGTTTCGTAATAGTACGGTTCGCTGAAAAACTCAATGTATGTCTCAATGATTGAAAAGTTGTCGGTCGAGGTAAAAGTGCCATCTTGCGTCATGAAGCTGGCTAGGATCAATCGAGTTATTGGAAAAATCAACAGAACGGCAATGATAACGACCGACCCAATGGTGACGATCCCCCAGAAGTCCAGATGCCGCTCGCAGAACATTTGAAGTCTCCTATGAATCATTATCCAATCTCCTCTTCCTCTTCCACTGGAAAAACCATCAAACGATCACGGGGAATGGAAATACTTATGGTATCTCCTTCAATGTTTCTACCATCCTGGATTGGTGCATATTCTTCCGCTTGAATTTGTAATCCAGAGGAGGTCTCCAAGTTGTAGCGCACCAATCCTCCAAAATACATCTTTTGAATAACAGTGCCACTCAGTATATTTTCATCATTTTGTGCTGGATTTATGACAATCTTGGCATCTTGTGGTCTAAACCCGAGCCTAACTGAATCACCTTCCTTTGTTTCTAATCTCGACAAAGAATCAGATACCAAACGGGTCCCATCCTTAAGTTCAACGGTAATGTCATCGTCGTCCATGTGGCAAACAACTCCAGTGAAAAAAGTACCTTCTCCTACAAATTCTGCGACACTTTTGGATACAGGATTGCGATATACTTCCATCGGAGATCCAATTTGCTGCACTTTGCCCATCCACATAACTGCGATTCGATCTGAAATACTTAATGCTTCTTCCTGATCATGAGTTACGTATATCGTGGTGATACCTAGTTCGCGCTGCAACTCCCTCAATTCCTCTCGTAAACGTACACGTAATTTGGCGTCAAGGTTGGCCAACGGTTCATCCATGAGAAGGATCTGTGGACGCACGACTGTCGCCCTCGCCACCACGACACGTTGCTGCTGTCCCCCAGAAAGTTGGCTAGGTTTTCGCTCCTCGTAACCAATGAGATCTACCAACCGTATAGCTTCCTTGATCCGCTCAGACATTTCCAGTTTTGGCACCCGTCGAGCTCTCAATCCGTATGCAATGTTTTGCCAGACAGTGAGATGAGGAAACACAGCGTAGTTCTGAAAAACCATACCGGTATCACGTCGATGTGCTGGGAGAGAATCTACTAATCTATCATTGAAGTAAATATGACCTTCGTTCTGAAAACAAAAGCCCGCAATCGTCCTTAGTAAGGTGGTTTTACCACAACCACTTGGCCCCAACAGCGTAAAAAATTCACCCGGGTTAACGTCTATACTGACATTATCGACTGCTACGGCACCGGGGAATTTTATGGTTAAATTAGCTATTTGTAGTCGCGTTGAGGAATTATTAATCATTTAGTTCTCTTTTAAAAATTCATCTATTTTATAAAAATAAATTTTAATTTATATTCATCAGTAATGCTTAGTAGAAAAAAATCTTTCCATTAATCATATCAATATTTTAAATATTGAATAAATATGATAATTTAGAAAAACCTATTTTCATTTAATAGACTTAATGCGCCGACCGTTGAAATTAATAGATCTTCGTATGTGGGATATCCTTACTCAAGATTTACGCTATGTCGTGCGTGTCTTTTGTTGAAAGGGAATCCATAGTTTGGAGATAATTCAGGATGGCTTCTCCGGAAACCATGGCTCAACAGAAAAAAGGTCTGAACCAAACTGTGCCCCCAATTCTTAAAAAGAGAGGGCACTTTTTTAGGGTTATTTTACATCCAATTCCTGCACAAAAACATTTCTTCAAATCAACGAGTTTTCATCATTACCTTTTTCCATTTAGCAAGAATTTCTTTCTTCTTTGAAATCGCATCCTCCATCGGATACTTCATGAGGTTCAACTCATCTACACGAACCATAGCGGGATTTAGTTTTACATCCTTATGTGTGGGTCGTCTTCCTAGAAACTCAGTAGCTAACGCACTTTGTTGTGGGTGTGCTAAAACAAAATCTGCGAATAGTCGAGCATTTATAGGATTTGGACTGTCACGAATCAGGAAAAGACCACCGGGCAACAATGCCATACCGTCTTTAGGGTAAACAATCCCAACATTTCCGGATGGGATCCATTTGAACGCGCCTTCTTCATATGTTACACCCAGCGCATTCTCTCCCTGTCCCACCTGAGTGAATGGGATACTAGAGCTATTTACGATAATTTGATTCTTAGCTAATGCTTCAACCAGATCCCAGCCACCAATCTCAATCCAAGTAACCAATGCAGCATAAGCCGAACTAGATGCTGCTGGATTTGCATGAACTACACGTCCCTTCCACTTCGGATCAGTCAAGTCCGACCATCGCTGTGGAACTTCGTCCTCTGACACAAGGTTTTTATTATAAACAATTATCATCGTAAAGGCGTCAAATGGTGCATTGTAACCTTTGGGATCATGAAAAGCCTTTGATATACCATCAAGTGCTGGAGAATCGTACGGTAAAAAAAGTTCAGGTGCTGACCCCCCTGTATAGGAGCCTCCACCAAACATGATGTCTCCCTGAGGGCGGTTTTTTTCAGCCTGGACTCTACCCAGTAATTCCCCGGTACCGCCAGTAATGAGATCGACCTCGATATTGCCATATTTTTCTTTGAACTTATTTACAAAATAGTCAACTAGCTTCGTGGGATGAGAGGCGTAAATTACCATTCTCTTTTCTGCTGCCTTTGTTTCACCGATCACTGAGACGACAGAAACAACTATCGCCAGACCAACCAGTACTATCTTTGCTATGTATTTCATAATAATTATCCTTGAAAGTTATGATGAAGTGGTTTCCCCGGAACCCTATTGTTCCATGAACTTCCACTTTGATTAAATTGATACGGGCCTCACATGCGACACTTCTAACGAACGTCTTTGACCGTTTCCAGTTCCAACCAGAATAACATTATGTTTCGAGCCACACGTACGAATTTACCGCATCATGACTGGGGGAACAATTCGACCCCGGTCTTTTGATAAAGTTAATTTACTATTAAATTCAAAAAACTTCAAGAAATTAATTCAGGGTTGTTAGGAAAATCAAAATGAATTAGTTACTCAGGCTTATCTTCTCAGAGTTTCTGATTCCAAAATATGAATATGTGTCTTTTTAGTCCTCCTTTTCAAAATTCTAATGAGAAATAATATGAAAATAAATATCACTGTTCTACATTAGTTCTACAAAATTAGGCCCTACCAACCCCTACGGGATATCACCCTACTTCATTATTCTCAGAGAAAGACAATCCACAGAAAACTAACACCAATTGTTTTGCGAATCTTCCGTGATACGTAGCGTAAGCGTAGTTAGATCATTCTATATTGCACATGAACACAAATTAGTGTGCCCATTTCGGACTAAGGTGGCTATATCTCCTTAGAGGCAATTCTAAGCATCATCTGACTGATGTCATGATAAATGTGAAAAGACAGAATTAATATACATCTCAAACCTGACCAGCTTGAGCCTCTGTCTTATATAAAAGATTAAGGGTGGTGGGGTAACAAAATAGGCAACAGTTACTCTTTATATCATCCCACCAAACTACACGGGAATTAAATACGTTGTTACCATAGAATAACAGACACTTATAGGCTTTTAAGCATTACTGAAAAGTGTTATAATAAAATATATGCAAATCTGTCATTCATAGTTTAATATTTAATTTAAAATACCAACATGACTAACTTAACTAATCAGAGATAATATATGATGAACCCTACTGCATCCATGCTAGTTATCGGCGATGAAATTTTATCCGGGAGGACACGTGAATCTAATATGAACTTTCTTGCGATAGAACTATCAAAAGTTGGAATTGATTTAAAAGAAGTTAGAATTGTAAGAGATTATAAACCAGCGATTATATCTGCCGTTATTAACCTATCATCTTCTTTTGATCTTGTCTTTACTAGTGGAGGGATTGGTCCAACACACGACGATATTACATCCGAATGTATGGCTGAAGCGTTCAATCGGTCTCTAGAAATCCATAAAGATGCAAGGAACAAACTAGAGGATTATTATAGGGAACTAGGAAAAAAG
>Ga0233426_10004231_pt1 | contig 10851 bp, 7 predicted proteins | sample SI_118_April2016_6_FD_179875 | JGI IMG/M metagenome (GOLD analysis project Ga0233426, IMG submission 179875) | Seawater microbial communities from Saanich Inlet, British Columbia, Canada - SI_118_April2016_10_MG | ecosystem: Environmental > Aquatic > Marine > Inlet | place: Canada: British... | reverse complement strand
GCTAAACATACACAAAACAATTTCCGAGTAAGCTCCTATTTATCATGGCTTTATTTTTATTGGCATTGAATTTGCTTTGTTATGTGTAATGTAGCTGCTGTTTTTCATTTACCGAGGTTCCTAATGATTAAGTTGATAAAAAAATTTGTTTTTCCGTTATTATTTCTAGTTTCTAGTTCTACTTTCGCTGGCTTGATTACCACTGACTTAGCTGACAACAGCTATATTTCGCATGAAGGTTATGATTGGACATGGGCATCACCTGTTAATGTTTCATATCTGAATGTCGTAGGTGGTGGTTTTGGAGGAGATACCTTTGAAAATAACTTTGAAGACGCAGACTTCCATGCGGGCTGGTTGGATTTTGATGAAATGAATAATCCTGACATATATACGTTATTTGAAGGATTAACATTAGGTGATTTTACAAGGATAGATGGCAGTATTATTCATTCGGCAGCCTATTGGAACTCATATTATACAGATGTTGATAAGGCATATTTTGATTTCCGTCTCGGTAAAAAGGCTGAGTCTGACGACTATAAATTTTTTGAAACTTTTTATGTACGTGTTACTCCATCTCAAGTACCTGAACCATCTACCCTATTGATTTTCGCTATTGCACTCATCGCTTTATCTTTGAGAAAGCGTATAATCCTATAATTCTGATGTGTAGCAAATAAAATTCTGAAAAGCCTCGCCAATGCGGGGCTTTTTATTACAACTGAAATTATATGTACCTTAATTTTTATAAGCATTTATCTAAATAATAAGTTTGATGAACACAAGTCCTTACTTGTTATCATTAATACTTAGGAGTAACTTTAGTATACTAATAAATCTTTATTTTTTTACTAGGAAATTTTGCAATGTTGTCTCGTGTTATTTCTATATTTTTATGTCTAACAATTTTTGCTCTACCTGTTTATGCAGCAGAGTGCCTTGACATTTTTCCTACCCTTTCGCAAAACTATGGCCCTAAGCTTAATCTACCTGATTTCAAATATTCATCTGAAGATGACGATAGTTCAACTGGAAATAATCTAGCGTTACCTAGCGGTCAGTATAAGGATGTAAAAGTAAGTGAAGATGGTTCCGTTTTTTTTACTGAACTCAACGCCGAGTACCGTTTTAAAAAAATTGAATTAGAAGATGGAGCTACCGCACAATTTGTTCCTGGCGATTACTGGGTTAAAGAATTTAAGTTTAAAGATGACTCAACACTTGCTGTGATTGGAAGTGGCACGGTACGTATTTATGTTGAGAAACTCAAAATCGAAAAAAATGTTCACATAAATGACGCAAATGGACATTTAATATTTATCAGTTATGAAGATATAGATGACGTTGACGACGAGTTAAGTTTTACTGGTGTCATGTATGCAGATGAGGAGATTAAACTTGATAAAGATGCAATTATTCGAGGGAGTATCACAGCTGATAATGTAAATTTAGGAGATACGCTATCTGAAACATATCAAGAAAGTAGTATTACTGACGCTGATTTTAATGGCATGTGTGGTCCTGCTGTTATCATTGTTGATTATCGTTTTGATGAATGCAGTTATACAGGAACGGGTTTTGAAGTCGAAGACGAAACCTTAAATGATTATAATGCAGCCGTTTATGGTATTAGTGAGCCTGCTGATGAAGCTCAAATAAATAATTCACTGGATCTTTCTAAAACAGATACTAGTGATTGGTTAAGCGTTCCCAGAGATGTTGTCGATGGGCTTAATGATTTTACAATTTCTCTATGGATAAATACCAATAAAGATAAAGATCAACAAGAGATTTTTCAAGCATTGGGGAGTAGTACAAGTGATGATGAATTAGAAATTTACCTTAAAGATAATAAAAAAGTTAAGGTAAAAATAAAAGATGACAGCGAAACACTGAGTAGTAATATTGAGTTGACTGATGGTCAGTGGCATCACTTACTTGTAACGCGTGAAGATAACGAAGTATGTTTGTTTGTTGATGGAGCTGAACAAGATTGTGATAATGGCGTTGATGACGGACAACTCTCCGTTCCTTATTCTGACAGCATTGTTATCGGGCAAGAACAAGACGACTATGGTGGTGGTTTTAACTCATCGCAAAGTTTTGAAGGATTGATTGATGAATTTAAGATATATGACCAAGTACTTTCTACCACCGAAATAAATAGCCTGTATGATAACGAATATAATGGAAAAAATTATGATGGAACAAGCCGTGATACCGTTATTTGTGATTTTGAGCCGATTGCAGAATACCGTTTTGAAGAAACGAGTTACAGTGGGGGAGCGGATGAAGTTATTGACGAAACGGGTAACTTTAATGCAATAGCGGTTAATGGAGTAACCACTGATGGCGCTTTACCCGCATTATCAACTAATCCTGGTACATGTCGTTATGGCTCATTTAATGATAATTATGTTGCGCTACCTGATTCGTTTGAAAACCTTCAAGGTAGCTTCACCATTACTGCTTGGATTAATCCTTCTAACCTTAATTCGGGGTCTCGAATATTTGCTGACGATGAGTTCAATCAGACGGGTTATGCCTTTAGTTTAGGTGATCCTGGCAATGGTAAATTGCGTTTTTATTCTCGTGGTGTGAGCCCCATTAGTGTTGATACCACGACATCTATCATCGCTAATGAGTGGACTTTTGTTACCGCTGTTCATGATAGTGATAATAAAACCCGTCAAATTTATATTAATGGCGAACCACAAATTGTCACAGGTGGAGGAACGAGTAATACTTACTCTGGGACTTGGGGCACAGATACCGGAGTCGCAACCATTGGCGGTGAAACTGATGCGGGTGAATCGGGTAACCGTTTTACGGGCAGTATAGATGAAGTACGCGTTTATGAAGGTGCTTTATCTGAGAGTGAAATTGTTGCCGTTTTTGCTGAAACTCATCCTTGTGAGACTATTCATCATTTCGAAATAAATCATGATGCTCAAGGTTTAACCTGTGTAGCAGAGCCATTAACCATAAAAGCCTGCAGTGATGAGGCGTGTACTGACACTATTTCAACATCAACAGATGTCCAAATATTTGCAAACGATGTTTTGAAAACAACAATTACCGTGACAGGTGAAACAGCAACAGACTTCAACCATTTAGTGGCAGAAACTATTACGCTAAGTTCAGATCAACCTTATACCTGTAATAATGGGAGTGATACCAATTGCGACATTGTCTTTGCTAATGCAGGTTTTGTGCTTGACGTGAATTCGGGATCTGATGTTTCTTCTTGTGAAAGTGTAAACTTCGAAATCAAAGCGGTTAAGTTAAGCGATTCAGGCGTTAGCTGCGCTCCTGCTTTTACGGGAGGACAAGCTTTAGATTTTAGCTTTAATTATTCAAATCCAACAGTAGGCACAAAATTACCCTTACTTAACGCTACAAGTATGGCTACTGCAGGCCAGATCGAAACACGGACTATTACTTTTGATGCAAACGGCGAAGCTACCCTACCTATTGAATACGATGATGCGGGCACCCTAAGCTTTACGCTCAGTGAAAATATTTCATCGGGGGTCACTAGTTCCACAATCAGTAAAGACTTTTATCCATCAAAAATTGTTGTTACCGCTAAAAAGGAAGATGGCGTACTTTTAAATAATGCAACTTCTTCTGATGATCCCAAACAGGTTGCTGGAGGTGATTTTGATTTGAATTTTAGTGGGCAGTGCAGTGACAACACTGAAACACTTAACTACCAACCTCAGTCATCAACGGATATAGAGTTAGCGGTTAGGCATATTTTACCTTCATCAGTCACTTCCGTTTTAGGTGATTTAACCGTAGAAGGCACTCTCATTAATGCAACGGAATCAGCGAATACTGTTTGGCAATCTATTAACACAACGGAAAAAGAACTCGTTGCCAGTTACAGCGAAGTAGGGGTTGTAAGTATTAGTTTAAAAGATACAGATTACTTAGGTAATGAGATTAATACGTTGAGCTTTATAGATGTTGGTCGTTTTTATCCCAGTTACTTTGAAGTTTCAATTGATCATGGCTCATTTCAAAACGCATCTGGCTTAGATTCAACGCCTTTTACCTACATAGGAATGCCTTTTGGTTATGCATACCAACCAATAATAACCATTACAGCAAAAAATTATGCAAGGGAAACCACCCAAAATTATACAGAAACATCATTTCAGAAATTAACAGAAACAAACATTATCAGGACATATCCATTAGAAGATACTACGGTTAATGGCTTTGATAATGTCACGAAAATGGTTGTTGAGCCTACATTTGTAGAGGGAGAAATAAGTAAGCTGTCAAATGGTGTAATGGATTATACTTTTTCTTCTTCTGATACTTTTACCTATTCCAAAAATAGCAATTCAGAAGTGCCTGAATTTACCGTGAATTACGATATATTAATTAGCAGTATTACAGATTCTGATGAAGTGGGCATTAATTCTAGTACGAATATAGATATTCCGATTACAGATCTTCCTCTATCTGTTGAACCAACCGACGGTTTTCAGCGCTTTGGGCGATTAGCACTTGAAAACAGTTTTGGCTCTGAAACTTCATCATTAGCACAACCTTTTGAAGTTGAATTTCTTAATTCTTCTGGGGATTACCAGCGTAATTCTGATGATGACTTTTCAGTTATCATCAGTGATGATGCTAGCTGGTCATTTACTAATTCCACAGATGATATTGTCATTAGTGATCTTTTACTCAGTGGGAGTGATGGTAGTTTCTCTGGCGGTCAACTTAAAAACATCGAACTGAGTAGTGGAGGTAATCAAGGTGCTATTGATATCGAGTACACCACTCCAGCATGGTTGCAATATAACTGGTCTGGCAAAGCGAGTAATTTGCATGATGAAAATGCAAACGCAACAGCCACCTTTGGTGTTTATCGAGGCAATGACCGAATTATTTCATGGCGAGAAGTCGGCAATTAGTGTTTTTTTGCTTAACAAGCCTATTGATTATGACCTGTTGAATAAAAAATTGAAAAAAAGCACTATTTTTTGACATTTTTTATGATTCAAATAACACAAAATTGAAACACTCAGGTATGATTAGCCCATATATTATTAATAAACTCAACAAAACACTATTTGATTAATTCAATGCTTTGTTGAGCGCAAAGGGGATTATCTCCCCGTCATAACATTTTAGGATATTTTGATCTTATGTTTAAAAAATTACGCGGCATGTTTTCTAATGATTTATCAATCGATTTAGGCACCGCAAATACCCTGATTTATGTAAAAGACCAAGGTATTGTATTAAATGAACCTTCAGTAGTTGCTATCCGTCAAGACCGTTCTGGTGGCTCAAAAAGTGTCGCGGCTGTAGGTTCAGCAGCAAAACAAATGCTTGGAAGAACACCGGGTAATATTGAAGCCATTCGCCCAATGAAAGATGGTGTTATTGCCAACTTCTTTGTGACTGAAAAAATGCTTCAGTACTTTATTAAGCAGGTTCATAGTAATAACTTTCTACGTCCAAGTCCTCGTGTACTTGTTTGTGTTCCATGTGGTTCTACGCAAGTTGAACGTCGTGCTATTCGTGAATCAGCGCTTGGTGCCGGCGCACGTGAAGTTTACCTTATTGATGAGCCGATGGCTGCGGCTATTGGCGCAGGTATGCCAGTTTCAGAAGCAACAGGTTCAATGGTTGTAGATATTGGTGGTGGTACAACTGAAGTCGGTATTATTTCACTAAACGGTGTTGTTTATTCTTCTTCTGTTCGAATCGGTGGCGATAAGTTTGATGATGCCATTATCAACTACGTACGTCGTAATTTTGGTAGTTTAATTGGTGAAGCAACCGCTGAACGTATCAAACATGAAATCGGTTCTGCCTATCCAGGTGAAGAAGTATTAGAAATTGAAGTACGTGGTCGTAATTTAGCCGAAGGAGTTCCACGTAGCTTTACCTTAAACAGTAATGAAATACTAGAAGCCTTACAAGAACCGTTAACGGGTATTGTTAGTGCCATTATGGTTGCTTTAGAACAAGCTCCACCAGAACTAGCATCTGATATTTCAGAACGCGGCATGGTACTTACTGGCGGCGGTGCGTTGTTAAGAGATTTAGACAGATTATTAATGGAAGAAACGGGTATTCCTGTAGTGGTTGCTGACGATCCGTTAACGTGTGTAGCTCTCGGTGGCGGTAAAGCGCTTGAGATGATTGATATGCATGGTGGCGATCTTTTTTCTTATGAGTAAGTTATCTTATGAATAAAATACTGATTATTCATTGCCACGTTGCCTAACTACAGCGTTGAAAGCACTATTTGACTAACATCAATTACGCGCATTCTTCTTATATTTAAACAAAATGGCTGCGAATATTTAGCATTTAAACAAGTTTAATTTATGAATCCAATATTTAAACATGGACCTTCCCCACAGCACCGACTTTTGTTGGTGCTGTTTTGTTCTGTATCTTTAATTTTTTTCGACCATAAAATGAATAGCTTCGACAATGTTCGTGGTTTTTTACAGTCTATGGTGAGCCCTTTGCAGTATTTAGCGACCACGCCAAAACAGATGATGAATTGGGCAGCAGAAAATATTGTTACCCGCAGACAACTCATCAATGAAAACCAACAATATAAAATAGCCGAATTGAGCTTTCATCAACAATTGTTAGAATTAGAGATTATCAAAAAAGAAAATGAACGTTTACGTTTATTACTTGCTTCGCCGCTACGTGGAGAAGTCAAAAAGATGGTTGCTGAAATCTTATCCGTAAATTCTGACCCATATAGCCATCAAGTCGTCATTAATCGTGGCAGTGATGATGGTGTTTTTGAAGGCCAACCCGTATTAGACGACGAAGGTATTGTTGGTCAAGTCTTACATGTTGGTATTAATAGCAGTCGAGTTATATTAATTACAGATGTTACGCATGCCGTACCTGTGAGAGTCAGTCGTAATGGCGTACGTTTGGTAGCATCAGGTACTGGCCAAATAGATAGGCTTACTCATAATTTCGTACCCCATAGTTACGATATTCGTAGTGGTGATTTATTGGTAACGTCGGGTCTTGGCGATAAATATCCTGAAGGATATCCTGTTGCGCGTGTAACAACAGTGGTACATAACGACGCTAATGCGTTCGCATTAGTGCGAAGTGAACCTGTCGCTAAAATAGAACGTTTACGTTATTTGCTTTTATTATGGCCAGAAAAATCACTAGGGATTTTTGCTCCATCGCAAAAAATAGCATCACCTAGTAAAACAAAAAATAATGAAAGTGAAAATAAGAAAGGAGTAATCAATGTCGATTCGTAATTTTTTGATTATTATTTTTACGACGTTAATTGCTCTAATAGCCACTATTATGCCCTTGCCGCTTAGTATTGATGTTTTCCGTCCTGATTGGGTGTTGGTGGTTTTGGTTTATTGGTGTTTAGCCTTACCTGCGCGAGTAAATGTTATTACTGCTGGTTTTGTTGGGTTGTTACTTGATGTTTTACTTGGATCTATTTTAGGTGTTCATACGTTAGCGATGGCTATTACTGTTTACATTATTGCAGGTAACTTTCAAAAAATTCGTAACTTCTCTGTTTGGCAACAAGCGCTTATTGTTGGTGTTTTATCCGCCCTATATCATTTAATTGTTTTTTGGATGCAGCGTTTTTTAACTGATGCCGTATTTTTGCCGAGTTACTTATATCCCGTGATCACCACAATAATTCTTTGGCCTTGGGCCTTTCTATTGTTAAGGAAAGTACGACGTCATTTTCGTATTACGTAATTTCTAATTCTCCACTGTTAACTGAGTAATTTTTGTATGAAACCTGTTTTAATATTAGCGTCTCAATCACCACGAAGAAAAGAATTACTCTGCCAATTAGGGTATCAGTTCGAAACCATTTCGGCTGATATTGATGAAAGTATCATCGACAACGAAATACCTCGCGATTACGTATTACGTTTAGCCATTGAAAAAGCAAGCGTTGTTGCACAAAATCAAGCGACTGACTGTATTGTACTTGGCTCTGATACAAGCGTTATTTTTGAACAACATATTTTAGGTAAACCGGAAAGTTTAGAAGATTGCTGTAAACAGTTACTTATGCTGTCAAACAATACACACCAAGTGCTTACCGCAATTGCGGTGATAAAAAATAGTAATGTATATTCTGCAACCATTTCCACAGACGTTACCTTTAAAACGTTATCTATTGAAGAAATTCAGCGTTATTGGCATACCGGTGAACCGCAAGATAAAGCAGGGTCTTATGGTATTCAAGGTATTGGCGGACAATTTGTGACACAAATTAAAGGTAGTTATTCTGCTGTAGTCGGTTTACCTTTATATGAAACAGCAAAACTATTGGCTGAACTTGATTACCCTACGCCTATTCAAGATCCAATAACAATCATAAGTAATGGAGATATTTGATGAGCGGTGAATTACTGATTAATGTAACACCAAGTGAAACCCGTGTTGCTTTAATAGAAAACGGCGTATTACAAGAAGTACATATAGAGCGAGAATCGCGTCGTGGTTTAGTTGGAAATATTTACCTCGGTAAAGTTATTAGAGTCTTGCCAGGTATGCAAGCGGCATTTATTGATATTAATTTAGAAAAGGCTGCGTTTTTACATGCTTCAGATATCAATACCAAACTTATTCTCAATAAAGGCGATATGCCAGCCGATCATGTACCTGACATAAGAGCCTTAGTTCATGAAGGGCAACAAATAGTTGTACAGGTTATTAAAGACCCTCTTGGTACAAAAGGCGCACGTTTAACTACAGATATTACTGTAGCCGCTCGTTATTTAGTCTTAATGCCAAATGCTGAACATGCCGGGATTTCGCAACGAATTGAAGATCCAAAAGAGCGTAATCGCCTAAAAAATATTATAACTCCTTTTTGTAGTGATGAGCACGGTTTCATTGTTCGAACAGCAGCAGAAGGCGCTGACGAAAAAGAATTAAAACACGATGCTGAATTTTTGCGTCGTGTTTGGAAAAAAGTACAAGAGCGTAAGCAGCGAAAGCAAATGAAAACACCTATTTATCAAGATTTATCACTAGCATTTCGTGTGTTACGTGATTTCGTTGGAATAGAGCTAGAACGCATTCGTATTGATTCAAAACTGACTTATGAGCAGTTATTAGAGTTTACTGAAGAATTTGTCCCGAATTTAACACCCGTTATAGAATGTTATCCTGGCGAAAGGCCTATTTTTGATTTGTTCGATGTTGAAAATGAAATTCAAAGAAGTTTACACCGAAGAATTGAATTGAAATCAGGCGGCTATTTAATCATTGATCAAACTGAAGCCATGACGACTATTGATATTAATACTGGAGGTTTTGTTGGTCACCGTAACTTAGAAGAAACGATATTTAATACAAATTTAGAAGCTACTCAAGCTATTGCTCGACAGTTAAGGCTTCGCAATTTAGGTGGAATTATTATCGTCGATTTTATCGATATGAACACGACTGAACATCAAAAACGTGTGTTACATAGTTTAGATGTTGCGATGGCGAAAGATAATGTTAAGTACAGTATTAGTAATTTTTCTAAACTTGGTTTAGTTGAAATGACCCGTAAGCGCACACGTGAGAGTTTAGAACATATACTTTGTGGTGAATGTTCTGTGTGTTCAGGTCGAGGTCATTTAAAAACGGTGGAAACTGTTTGCTTTGAGATACTACGAGAAATAGTACGAGTAAACAGGGCATACGATTCAGATAAATTTATTGTTTATGCATCATCTGCGGTAAGTGAATCGCTAATTAATGATGAATATCATCATCTTGCTGAATTAGAGGTTTTTATCGGCAAGCAAATCAAAGTTCAGATAGAATCCATGTATAATCAAGAACAATTTGATGTGATTATGATGTAGTTTAAGTATTTGTACTTTTGTTCACTTAGATGATTTGCTATTTTAATGATAAAAATAAATTACTTTGAAACAAACAAATCTTTAATCCAAATAAGAGTGTGTAGTAAATTCGTTTTATGAGTATTTCAGCCGTTTTGAATCGTTGGTTAAATAGACTGTATAAAGTATTAGCAATATTGTTAGTACTTTTTGCGGTGTTGATCAGTGCGTTTCGATTATCTCTTCCCTATGTTCATCATTTTCAGCAAAACTTTCAATATTACCTAAATGAAACCTACGACAGTGATGTAAATATAGGTTCATTAAGTATGGAGTGGGCGACAGGTGGTCCAACAATAATTGTTAAACAGGTTGATGTTCTCGACACTGAAACCGCCAACTTATTTGTTGCAAGAATGGAGATAACAATTGATTTCTGGGGGAGTTTACAACATCAAAAATTGATCACTCAAGACATCGCGTTGTCTGGAGCACAAGTGATTTTTGACAAAACTTTGCTAGCACAACAAAGTAAAACTCAAAGAGATAACTCGCTTATTGATAGTATTAGTAATGTGTTTTTTACACAAATTAATCGCTTTTCATTAACCAAGAGTAAAATTACATTACAAGATGACTCGAAAACACGGACCTTTGTCGTAGACCAACTTTCTTGGGTTAATAGTGATAATCATCACAGGGCCACCGGTAGTATGCTGATTGATGGCCTAACGTCTAATAATATTAAATTTAACCTTGATGCATCAGGAACAGATCTCCGTGATTTAAGTGGTCAATTATATTTTGAAGCGAATAAACTGAATGTAACCCCTTGGCTCGATTCAATTTTAGCGATAGAAAATGAGAAAACTTATTCTTCGGTTAATTTTAGTGCTTGGTACACCTTAAATAAAGGTAAAGCCAATAAGCTGCAAATAGCACTAGGGGATAATGAAGTTAGCTGGATTTTCAAAGATGAATTACAAAGTTTACGTTTAGATACCGG
>Ga0233426_10004230_pt1 | contig 10851 bp, 10 predicted proteins | sample SI_118_April2016_6_FD_179875 | JGI IMG/M metagenome (GOLD analysis project Ga0233426, IMG submission 179875) | Seawater microbial communities from Saanich Inlet, British Columbia, Canada - SI_118_April2016_10_MG | ecosystem: Environmental > Aquatic > Marine > Inlet | place: Canada: British... | reverse complement strand
AGTGATTGCGACAGCCGTTCCCAGCCAAATGCTCCGACCAAGTGAGGCCCCTATACCAAGCAGTACCGCAACTGCAATAATGGCCGTTACAAGACGGGCAAATGGACTCCAGCCTTTACAAAAAATGAATGAACAAACCAAAGGAAAACAAAGTAGTAAAAAACCACCATACGTCAGGTGGTGCGAGAAATTTCCTTTACCGTGAAAAACGGGACTTTCTGTAGAAGTTCCTGACAAAAAAGGAGTAGTTAATTGTTGCCCTTCAGGACGTAGCCAGTCTGCACCGGTAAAATACTGAATGATACCGTAAATTGAGATTAACATTACAAATCCAAAGAAAACCGTCAGTAACTGTTCTTCATCAATATCAGCCAATATTACCGCAAGCAATAAGGGCAGCAGCAAGCGCCAATTTGTTCGTAGAGCCATCAGGTGCTCTGTTTCGTATGCATTCAGCAATCCGGAAAATACTGCGGCAGCAATGAAAAATAAAATTGACCATAACAGTGGATTCCTGAGTTGTGACATTTGGCGGTACCAGATCCAGCTTATCAGGGTTATTAAATACAAAATTGTGATTGAGGCATCAGTAGCGGCAATGCTGAAAGTGCTGCAAATGAATAAGAGATAGAGGAAGAATTTATTCCAGTTTTTAGTAGAAAAAAAACTGTTCATGGCTTTATAAAAATTAACAAATTAGGATACTATCTTAACAATCTAACTTTCAAACTTGTTTGTCAATCTGGCATTGTAGCTAAATCTGGGACATACATTTCTTCATCCGGACGATCACGTTCCAGAAGTTTTTGCAAGGCCTGAGTACAGGATACTCCTTGATGCAATACTTGATAAACTGCATTACAGATTGGCATTTCAATTTTGTGGCGCTCTGCCAATTCTTGAATCGAAACCGCGTTACGTACCCCTTCTGCCACAGCACCGCCTGATGGGAAACAGTCTTCCAGCGAAAAACCTTGGCCCAGTTTTTCTCCAAGATTATGGTTCCTTGAAAGATTCCCGGTTGCAGTCAAAACCAAATCTCCAACTCCGGACATACCCATAAATGTTTCTACAGATCCTCCCATTGCAGTTCCGAGCCGTGACATTTCTGCAACGCCTCTGCAGATTAAGGCTGCCCTTGCATTCAGTCCCAGTTGCATTCCATCTGCAATTCCGGAAGCAATCGCAATCACATTTTTAATGGAACCACCCAGTTGTACGCCAACAAGATCAGTACTACGGTAAATACGGAAGCGATCTGAATGAAAGCACTTTTGAAGCAGACTGCCTGCTGTTTCGTCTGCACAGGCCAGCACTGCGGCAGATGGCAAATCTAAAGCAACTTCACGTGCAAACGTCGGGCCGGAAAGAACTGCTAATTTTGGCAGGTTATCGAGTTCTTCCGCAAATATTTCACTCATCAATGCCAGGGAATGTTGTTCTATACCTTTACTGAGAATGACGATGATATGTTCGTCAGTAATTTCTGGGCGCATTTTTTTAGCAATTTCGCGGGTGAAGTGTGAAGGTACAGAAGAAACGAGGATTCTGCAATTCCGCACAACTTCGGCCAAATCGGTCGAGGCTCCAAGTGTTTCCGGAAGTGGAATGTCCGCTAAAAAAGAGGAATTGAGGTAATTTGTGAGAATATCTTTTCTGGTTTCTGCTTCACGGCACCAGAGTTGAACGGAGTTGCCGTTGCGGGCAAGCAGTAGCGCCAGGGCTGTCCCCCATGCCCCAGCACCAATTACGCCAATTTTTAAACCATCAGATCCCATAATTTTGGCAGTTCTCCTGTGCAGCAATTATATTGTTTTGGAGATCAACTAGCGGAGCAGATAGTGAATTAAGTTCTGCAGAAAGTTCTTCAATATGCAGGCTGGTTTGTTCCGGGGACGGACTACCCTGGTGCTGTCTGAGTTTCAGAATTTTTTGAGGATCATGTAATTCTTCCAAATCTTCTGCAATTTCTGTTGGATGATTGGATTCTGCCAATGCTTTCATCAATGCAGCAGTTGTGATTGTTGTTTCCGGCGAAGAAAGTTTTACTGCCCTCGCCAGTAGGTGGTAGCACTCTCGAAAAGACAGGTTTTGAGTCCGTGCTAAATGATCTGCAATATCCACAGAATTAATAAAGTCGGTTTCACACAGTTCCCGCATTTTTTTGGTATTGATTGTCAAACCTTCGAAGACACCCTGTAGAATGATTGGTGCAGCTTCACACTCCCGTACAAGGTCCATTAATAAATATTTAGTGGCCTGCGTGTCACGGTTATAGCCGCTCAATCCACCTTTTTGAATTCCAAGCAAGCTTGATAAAAATCCGTGGGCTAGAGTTGCTTTTGATTTAATTACTTCGGCGAAATCAGGGTTCTTCTTTTGCGGCATGATCGAAGAACCGGTCACATAGTCATCATCAATCTGAAGCAATCCTGAATATGGATGACTTAAAAACATGAGATCCTGAGACATAATACTGAGGTGATTCATCAGCATTGATCCTGCATGGGCCAGTTGGGCTTCATTTTCCCAGCGTGAAACTATGCAGTCCAGAGTGTTGGTATCAATCTTTTCAAAAGCCAGCAGTTCAGTTGTGAGTTGTCTGTCAATGGGCCATGATGTTCCAAAAGCTGCTGCTGCTCCCAAAGGATTCCGATTAACTAGTGAGATAGCAAATGCCAACCGTTCCAGGTCACGGCAAAGTCCCTGAACATATGCACACAGCCAGTGACCCCATGTTGTGACCATCGCAGGTTGGTAATGAGTAAATCCTGGCATTACACTTTCTGTATATTTTTCTGCCTGTACCAACAATGAGGCTGCTAAATTTTTCACAGAATCAAACAAGCTTAAGCCCACATCGCGTAAATACAGCCGCATGTCACATGCCGACTGATCATTGCGGCTGCGACCGATGTGCATCCGCCCGCCTGCTTCAGTCCCTTGATTTTCTGTTACAAAGGCTTCAACGTTGATGTGAACATCTTCTTTGGCTGGATCAAGTGAAAAATTACCTGCCGCAACCAGTGTTTCCAGTTTGTAAAGTCCTTCCAAAATACTGCTTAAGCTTGCTGATGGTATTAGTCCCTGCTTGTGAAGCATTATGCAATGTGCGCGGTTGGTCCAGATATCGTAGGGCAGCAGCAACTCATCTGCCATTGGTAATGGCTGCACATCCCGTCCTGCGCAGAAAAGGATGTTTTGCTCGTTGGGTGGTTTTTTAAAGTTACTTCCCCAAACTTGTGCTCTTTTTTTATCCATCTTTCCTCATGATTAAAACTTTGTTTGTATATCTTAAGCCGAATCAGAAAAAATGCAAGCAGATCACGCTTGCTATAACAATCAAATACATTCTAAAAGTGGCCCTGAGATTGCATCTTCTTCACAAACATTATTAGTTGAATACTATCCAAAAATAAGTAGTTTCATGTCAGGTATGTTTGAAAATAATCTGTTTACATTGATTCAGAAGACACTGGACTTTCGTACACAGCGACAAGATTTGCTGACTTCGAACATTGCCAACAAGGACACTCCCGGCTACAAAGCCGAGGATATGGTATTTGAGAAAAGTCTTGAAAAGGCACTGCATGCCGAAGAACCAGGTTTGCTCAAAACCACAAATTACAGGCATTTTGATGGACGTAACACGCCGCCACTAAAACTGGTTCAGGCACAGCGAATTCACAGCGCTTCTCCTTTTCCTGATTTTGACGGAAACACGGTAGATTTGGATCGTGAAATGGCTAAAATGGCTGAAAACCAATTGATGTACAATGCCAGTATACGGATGCTAACTCACCAGTTCCGGATGCTAAAAACCGCAATTACACAAGGTCGATAATGAGTTTTCAATCCTCTCTTAATGTGAGTGTTTCCGGAATGGCAGCGCAGCGCCAGCGAGTCAACACTATTTCCGAAAACATTGCTAACGCCAGTACTACACGGACTCCACAAGGCGGGCCGTATCGTCGTCGTATAGTTACGCTTGCAGCAGTTTCCAATGACAGGACATTTGAACAAGAACTGCGTTCACAGCAACGTTCTCTGGACACTGCTACCGAGGTAAAGGTGGTGGGGATTTCACAAGACAACAGAGCACCGATTTTACGTTATGAACCAGGACATCCGGATGCAAATGAAGAAGGGTATGTGGCCATGCCTAACGTAAATATAATGGAAGAAATGGTGAGCCTGATGGAGGCTTCGCGTTCCTATGAAGCAAATACCGCTGCTTTTAAGGCCACAAAAAATATGGCACAATCAGCCCTTGATTTGGGCAGAAATGTTTAGAGTAGATCGTCGTATTAATAATAAATAATTGCTCAATTTAATTTATTAGATGTTAGATTAGAGGCTTTATGAATATCAATTTACCATCAGTTGGACCAGCTTTACAGGGGCTGAAGACCGAAGCAGAAAGTCAAAAGCAGTCTGTTGAGAGCGGTTTCAGCCGGACGTTTGAAAAACTGCTGCAGGATGTCAATCAGCAGCAACTGAACGCGGAAGCAAAACAAGTTGAGTTTCTGGTCACAGACAACAAAGATATTCATGGGACCATGCTTGCCCTGGAAAAAGCGGACCTTTCTATGCGCCTCATGCTGCAAATTCGCAACAAACTGGTAAGTGCATATGAAGAAGTGATGCGAATGCAAGTCTGATCACTTTACTCCTGTTTTGAATTAAGGCGACACAAAACTTAATACAAAAAAGATAATCCCCCTCTTCCTATAATTTCTATTTTTATTCCCCCCGTTTTTAATATTAAAGAAGCACTTTAGCTGCGGAATTCAAGGGTGTTATTCAAATCTTATCTTAAAAGTAGATTCGTCAGTTGACTTAGATATTAAGTCCGAGATATTTAAAGGTTAACTTTTTTTAGCTAAGTTAAAATTTTTACCTGAATCTGCTCTGAGCCTGCTATTATAGTATATTGTTAATAGAAAAAAATCTGTCGATTGAAATACAATTATGCTATACTTCAGCGGTTAGCAGCTATTAATAATTATTTATGAAAAGGGTTTTTGATGAACTATCTATCGATCAAATTCTCAGAAAAACTGAAATTAATTTTCTAAAATATAATGAATAAAATAATGGAGTGGACAAGGACGCATTATTGTGGTGATTTGAAGACAGAGAATGTTGACCAGGAGGTCGTATTAATGGGCTGGTGTCAAACCCGGCGTGATCATGGAGGAGTGATTTTTGTGGATTTACGGGATTACACTGGTATCAGCCAAATTGTGTTCAAAATGGAAATCAGTGAAACCTCACATGTTTTAGCAGATTCAATTCGTGGTGAGTTTGTTTTGGCAGTAAAAGGAAAGGTTGCACACCGTATAGAAGGCAACGTAAATCCAAAATTACCAACTGGCGAAATTGAAATTATGGTGGATACTTTGGAGATTCTCAACAAATCGGAAACTCCACCCTATGTCCTGGAGAATCGTGAAAATGTGGATGAAAAATTAAGGCTCACTTACAGATTCCTTGATTTGCGTGATTCCACTTTGCAGAATAATTTAATGCTGCGTTCGCAGTCCTTGCAAATTGTCAGGAATTACTTCATAAGTCAGCGCTTTTTTGAGATTGAAACCCCGATACTGACAAAATCTACTCCTGAAGGCGCACGTGATTATCTGGTGCCTTCAAGAGTCAATCCTGGACTTTTTTTCGCATTGCCCCAATCACCGCAACTTTTCAAGCAGTTACTGATGATCAGCGGTTATGACCGCTACATGCAGCTTGCCCGTTGTTTTCGTGATGAGGATTTGCGTGGAAACCGTCAACCGGAATTCACCCAAATTGATTTGGAATTAAGTTTTACTGAACCGGAAGAGATATATAAGCTGACAGAAGGTTTGATGGTTAAGCTGTTTGAAGAAACCATAAGTGTAAAAGTCGAAACGCCTTTCCAGCGTATGACGTATCAGGAGTCAATGGAAAACTATGGTTCCGATGCTCCTGATATCCGTTTTGATTTAAAGCTCAAAGATATTTCTGACATTGCCTCTGAATGTGAATTACGTGTTTTCAAACAGGTGGTGGACAAGGGTGGGATAGTAAAGGCTATTTGTGTACCTGGCGGAGCAGATTTTTCGCGTAAAGATCTCGATGACCTGACAGAATTCGCTCAAATTTATGGTGCAAAAGGTATGGCTTGGATAAAACGCAACCAGGACGGTTGGCAGTCGCCTATCGGTAAGTTTTTCACTTCCAAACAAAAAGATGCACTGGAAGAGAGAGTTGGTTTAAATGTAGGAGATCTAGTGTTGTTCTGTGCTGACAATACAAAAGTTGTTCATGATGCACTCGGTAATTTGCGAAAAGAAATTGCACTACGTCGAGGTTTGATAAACAACAGCGAATATCGTTTTGTCTGGGTTACAGATTTTCCTCTCTTTGAGTATAGTGAAACTGAAAAAAGTTTTTCCTCCAGCCACCATCCTTTCACCATGCCGGATATAGATGATTTGGAAAAATACGGAGAGCAGTATCCTGAAAAAATCCGCTCAAGAGCCTATGATGTAGTATTGAACGGAGTTGAAATTGGTGGTGGAAGTATTCGTATTCATCGTGAGGATATTCAAACTAAAATATTCCGTTTGTTGAAATTAACTGATGAAGAAATTGAAAGTAAATTTGGTTTTCTGATGAAAGCACTTTCTTATGGTGCTCCGCCCCATGGTGGTATTGCTCTTGGCTTTGATCGTATAATGATGTTTTTGCTAAAAACAGATTCGATACGTGACGTGATTGCATTTCCTAAAACTCAAAAAGCTGGTTGCTTAATGACTGATGCACCCTCCGAAGTTGAAACAGAGCAACTTGATGAACTGCATATCAGGGTAAAGGCTTTGGCTCAGCAGACTGAGAAGTTAGAACTTGCTGAAAAATAATATTTTTCAATTCCAATTCATTGTCATTCCGTGAGAAGTGGAGTGAAGACCAGGAATCCAGACTAGATACTTTAAATACTTTGATCAATCTGATCATTGATTTGGATCCAGAATCTAAACAGGGGTGATAAAAACACTTTTATAGTGAACCATAGTTATGTCAAAAAAACTAACAATCGGCCTAATTTGTGGAGGTACCAGTGGTGAACATGAAGTATCATTAATTTCTGCCTATAACATTCAAGCAGCTCTTGACCGTGACAAATATAATGTACTCTTAATTGGAATCGATAAAAGTGGCGCCTGGTTTTTGGGAAAAACTCCGGAATTTTTGGACAATGTCGATGATGTTCGTCAAGTTAAGTTCAGAAAAAATTTACCGATCCTCCTTCCTCAAACCGGAAACTACGCTGGCGAAAACCTGGCATCAACAGAACAGTCCGGAAACGAGCTGGCTAATGTTGATGTGTTTTTTCCAATCACTCACGGGAAACTTGGTGAAGACGGTGCATTGCAGGGCTTTCTGGAATTGCTTGGTAAGCCATATGTTGGTGCGGATGTTTATGGTTCAGCAATTTGCATGGACAAGGATGTGTCAAAACGTTTGCTGTTGCAGCGTGGAATCCCTGTTGCGCGCTACAAACTTATTCGGAATCCGGATGAGCTGTCATTTGAAGACGCAGTAAGCGAATTGGGAAACACATTATTTGTTAAACCCTGCCGTGAAGGCTCATCGCTAGGTGTTTCAAAGGTCAGAAGCGTGGAGGAATATCAGGTAGCACTACAGAAAGCATTTTCCGCAGACCGTAAGGTTTTGGTTGAAGAAGCAATTTCTGGACGTGAGTTAGAGTGTTCCGTGCTTGGCAATGATTCACCTGAAGCAGCACATGTTTTAGGTGAAATTGTGCCTTTGCGTGAGTTCTATTCTTATGAAGCGAAGTATGTGGACGATGATGGGGCGGAACTAAAAATTCCTGCGGAAATTGATCCGCAAGTTTCACTAAAAATCCGCAAAGCTGCGGTGGAAGCTTTTCTGATTACTGAATGCCGGAGCATGGCCAGAGTTGATTTTTTCCTGCGTGATGACAATACTTTCATTCTTAACGAAATCAATACCCTGCCCGGATTCAATAATATTAGCATGTACCCGAAACTATGGGATGCATCCGGATTAGCTTACCCTGAACTGTTGGACAGGCTTATTGAACTGGCATTGGAATAAACAGTAAAAAGCAGTTCAGAATGCGGTTTTTTTGCTTCATCCCATAAAAGTCTTATGCGCCTTCACAAAAATCCACCTCTTAATATTGTTCTCTACGAACCTCAAATTCCGCCCAACACAGGCAATATTGCGCGGCTGTGCGCAGCTACAAAATGTCATTTGATTTTGCTGGGGAAACTAGGTTTTGATTTAAGCGACAAACAGCTTAAACGTGCCGGACTAGATTATTGGCAATGGGTGAGTTGGGAGCATTATCCTGATGCAGAAGCTTTTTTTACGACTCTTTCTCCAGAAAATTTTAATTTCCTTTCTGTGCATAACGAACGACCCTACACACAAATTAATCCGCAGGAGGGTGACTATTTGTTTTTTGGCAAAGAAACATCCGGACTGCCGAACGAATGGATGGAACGTTATTCGGAGCGTTGTTTTACATTGCCGATGATGGAAAAAGGTGTCCGCAGTTTAAATCTAGGTTCTTCTGTGGCAGTTGTGGTTTATGATGGATTACGACAATTGGGTAAATTTTAAATCATGAGAGTTGCTGTGTTTTTTTAATAATGTAGAGCAAGAAAAATTTAAATAATTGAACAAATTTCACTCATGTAGTTATAATCCTGTTAAAATAAAACATAAAAAGATTAACCTTAAATTTGGCAGACAAAATGGAAGAGCAATTTGGTGTAATGGTTTGTGGACACGGAAGCCGCGATGAAGAGGCCGTAAATGAATTTCAGTCGGTTGCGCGTGGAATCAAGGAGCGTCTTCCGCAATATGAAACAGATTGGGGATTTTTAGAATTTGCGACGCCGGTTATTCGTACCGGTCTCGATGCATTACGTGAGAAGGGCATCCGGAAAGTACTCGCCGTTCCCGGGATGCTGTTCGCGGCAGGTCATGCAAAAAACGATATTCCTTCCGTACTCAATGCTTATCAGGCGAAAAATCCCGGGTTGTCGATTTCTTACGGACGTGAACTCGGAATTGATCTAAAACTGATTCGCGCGGCAGGTGATCGGGTCGAAGAAGCTCTGCAAAAATCGGAGGACCGGATTACGCGTGAAAAAACCTTGCTGATGGTTGTCGGACGTGGTTCTTCTGATCCGGACGCAAATTCAAATGTTGCTAAAGTAACCAGGATGCTTTGGGAAGGCCTTGGACTCGGATGGGCGGAAACGGCTTATTCTGGAGTGACTTTCCCGTTGGTAGAGCCTGGGCTAGAGCATGCGGCAAGACTCGGATACAAGAGAATAATTGTGTTTCCGTATTTTTTATTCACGGGTGTTCTAATCAAAAGGATTTATCACTATACAGATATCGTTGCAGCCAAACATCCGGAAATTGAATTCGTCAAAGCCTCTTATCTAAACGATCATCCGTTAGTTTTGGATGCCTTTGCGGAACGTGTGGAAGAAATTAGAAAGGGCGTAAACAACATGAACTGTCAGTTGTGTAAATACCGCGAGCAGTTTTTAGGTTTTGAAAATGAAGTTGGCCTGCGTCAAGAAAGTCACCACCACCACGTTGAAGGTATTGGAACCGGATTGGCTGGAGCCACAGAAAGTCCAAATGTCTCCGCGGATGCTGATGTACATGAACATGCCCACGAACATGAGCATAACCACGATAACAATCACGGGCATGAGCACGAACACCATCCCTACCCACACGCCGATCATCCTTTGGGGCCGAATACTTTGGAAGAAAATTCTGGAAAATCTGGTGCCGAATGACAGGCGATTATCTTCGTGATCCGAAAGCAATTTATCGTCAATCCTTCGCAACCATCCGCAGGGAAGCTGATTTATCAAATTTTCCGGAAGACATTGCTAACATAGCAGTGCGCTTGATCCATGCTTGTGGGATGACGGATATAGTCAATGATATTATTTATTCTCCGGATGCGGCCAGTTCCGCTCGTGAAGCCTTAAAGCAGGGTGCTCCTGTTTTGTGCGATGCGAGAATGGTGGCTGAAGGAATTATCAGCTCCCGCCTGCCTGCAAACAACGAAGTACTATGTTGGAATAAGCACCCGGAGTGTACTACGCTCGCCAGTAAAATGGGAACTACACTTTCAGCGGCAGCAGTCGAATTTTGGCGTCCACAACTCGCTGGAGCAATTGTAGTGGTTGGTAATGCACCCACGACATTATTTCGGTTACTGGAAGTACTCGCGGAAGGAGTGGAACCACCAGCCGTTATTTTTGGTTTCCCAGTTGGCTTTGTAGGTGCAGCTGAATCTAAAGAATTGCTCGTAAATAAATGCAGGAAAAGTATCCCTTTTATGACACTTTCCGGACGACGCGGCGGTAGTGCAATAGCTGCAGCTGCTGTTAATGCTGTGGCAAAACATACTGAAATTTGAGGGGGCTCAGTTTAGTCCAAATGTTTTGAGCCGTTTTTATCTGTGGCAAAAAATAATCAATATTCAAAGATAAAATGCCTGATATAACTAAAAAATGGCTTCGAATAATTGGGATTGGTGAGGACGGTTGGGATGATTTAGCAGCCGACTCCAAAGAGTTGCTTTATGAAGCAGAAATCGTGTTTGGTGGTGAGCGGCACCTGAAAATGATTCCTGAAGACTGGGAAGGGGAACGCATCGTTTGGCCTTCACCGATTCGGGATGCAGTTACAAAAATCGTGAGTTGGCGTCCTGCTGAATCAGGGAGTGGAAAAATAGTTGCGGTAATGGCGAGTGGTGATCCGTTGTGTTACGGAATCGCG
>Ga0233426_10004228_pt1 | contig 10855 bp, 10 predicted proteins | sample SI_118_April2016_6_FD_179875 | JGI IMG/M metagenome (GOLD analysis project Ga0233426, IMG submission 179875) | Seawater microbial communities from Saanich Inlet, British Columbia, Canada - SI_118_April2016_10_MG | ecosystem: Environmental > Aquatic > Marine > Inlet | place: Canada: British... | reverse complement strand
ATTTTCAGCTAAAAAACCATAACCAGGATGAATAGCTACAGCATTAGTTACTTCCGCTGCAGTGATAATTGCAGGGATATTAAGGTAACTGTCAGGTGCTGAAGGTTTACCAATACAGATGGTTTCATCAGCTAATAATACATGCTTTAAGTTTCTGTCGGCTGTTGAGTGAACAGCAACCGTCTTAATACCAAGCTCTTTACATGCACGTAATATTCTTAGTGCAATTTCGCCTCGGTTGGCGATAACAACTTTATCTAACATAGAATGACCCTTATGCGTTGATGTATATAGGATTATTCAATGATGAATAGTGGTTGGTCAAATTCGATAGCGTCTTCGTTATTCGCTAGAATTTCTTTAATAACACCAGATTTGTCAGCTTCAATTTGGTTCATCATCTTCATTGCTTCAAGAATACATAAAGTATCACCAGCATTAACATGTTGACCAACGGCTACAAAAACTGGCGAGTCAGGTGATGCAGATGCGTAGAAAGTACCAACCATTGGAGAACGAACAACATGGCCTGAAATAGCCGCAGGTGCAGCAGCGTCAGCAGTAACAGGTGCCGCAACAGCTGCAACAGGAGCTGCATGCATCATTGGAGCAGTTTGTACTACTGTACCACCACGGCAAATACGTACTGATTCTTCACCTTCAGAAATTTCTAATTCGTTAATTCCTGATTCTTGTACTAATTCAATTAATTTTTTTATTTTACGAATATCCATTGGAATACCTTTTTATCAATGTGTAATGTTAGTTTAAATAGAACCGCTAAATATTAGCCATTCTTGGTTGTTTTTAAGTTAACCTTTACTTACTTGTATGCTCAGTTAACCATGTATTTGCTGACTCTAATGCATACTTATATCCGTTTACTCCTAAGCCACAAATAACACCAATAGCTTTATCTGATAAATACGAATGATGCCTAAATGATTCTCTAGCATGTACATTTGAAAGATGAACTTCAATAAATGGAATGTCTACAGAAAGCAAAGCATCACGTATTGCGATACTTGTATGAGTGAAAGCAGCAGGGTTGATCACAATAAAATCAACTTCATTATGCGAGTCGTGTATCTTTTCTATCAGCAGATGTTCAGCATTTGATTGCAAATGACTCAATTCAATACTCAGAGGTAATGCTTGTAACGTTAAACTGTCGATAATATCTGTTAACGATTGCGCACCATAAATTTCAGGCTCGCGTTTCCCTAACATATTTAAGTTAGGGCCATTTAACACTAAAACTTTAAACTTTGTGGTCATTGTCTGAGAAAAACCTATTAAATAGCAAGTTAACAAATATCATCACATAAAAACTTGAGTGATGGAATAGATAATAACAAAATCGAACAATTTCTGCTGTTAGGCGATTATTATAGTGTTTTCGCAGAATATAGCAGCAAAATACTGGTCTGATCACTTATTGTTAATTTTTTATTGATAAGTTGATGATAAAGTTTTGTGTTTTAGTGAAAGTATTACTACACTATCAATGCTTATATTTATTAGTTAATTCATTGGCTTAGCAGTTTTTATGTACAGGTGCATATAGGTGCGCAGGCTGCTTTGTATTTATTTTAACTTTAAATAGTTATTGGTATGTACTTCGCTAGGCATACAAATAACTATGCGCTTCTCATTAACAAGGATTTAGTTATCAACCAAATTCTCTTTAGGTTAATGGTGCTTGTCATGCTTTTTGGCAGTCCAGTAACCCATGCTGTGGATGTTATTACCAATATCTCCGCTGATACAGCGTCCATAACAACAACCCAATTACGGCGTATTTATTCTATGCGTCAAGTTAAATGGGCAAATGGTGTACCTATCACTATTTTTGTGTTGTCGAGTACAAATACAACCCACCAAAAGTTTTGTAAGGAAACCCTGCGCTTGTTCCCTTATCAATTAGATCGTATCTGGAACAAATTAACATTTTCTGGAATGGGAGTTGCTCCAACGATTGTCTCGAGTGAGAAAGAATTAATTAAAGCTGTTAAGTCAACGACAGGTGCTATTGGTTATATTGAAAATATTGATGAGGTAAGTGATGTTAACCTGCTTAAAATTGATGGATAAATTGAATTGTAAATTATTATGCTGGTTAGGATTAATTACGTTTAATTCGTTAGCTCAAGATAACCATTCAGCCGAGCCTTTTAAAATACATGGTTTTGTTGCACAAGGCGTTATTGATGTAGATGGTAGTAACTTTGTAAATAATGATGGTGATATTTCGTTGGAATTAACTGAGATAGGGCTCAACACATCTTATAAATTTGCAGATGATTTCCGTTTTGCTGCACAAGCTGTCTATTTAAATGGCGGGAATAGATATAACGAAGGATTGCGTGTTGACTATTTTTTAATGGATTGGAATGCATATAGTTCAGAGAAGTGGCAAGCAAACCTCTTTGTTGGCCGAATTAAAAATACTCATTGGCTTCACTCAAGTACACGTGACATACCTTTTGCTCGTCCTTCAATTGTTTTACCTCAAGGTGCGTATTTTGATGGATTCCGGGATATTGCGGTTGGTGGTGACGGTGCAGCATTAAAGTTAACTTATAATAATGATGAATATGGAGAATTCGACTTTAACTTTAGTCGAGGTAAAAGCCCTATTAACAGTGATGATGCGGAAGTTATCCTGAGTCAATTAGCGCAAGGAGAAATAGAACATGATCTTGACAGTCAAGCTAGTGTTTACTGGCGTCCTGTTTTTTCTCAGTGGAAATTTGGTTTAACCTTGTTAGATTCTGAGTTTAATTATGAAGGAGAGACGTTAGACTTTTTTGTTGATGGACGTTTCGTATTTCAATTTTATACAATGAATGCAATGTATGAAGGAGAAGAATGGGAATTTACTACAGAACTTTTACAAACAAGATTTTTAACGGAAGGTTTCTATGCGCCTCAATTTCATCAAGATAACCTTGGGCAAGGTGGTTCTTTTCAAGCGCGTTATAAAGTTGACCAAAAACTAACGTTGATTAGTCGCTATGATCTGTTTTATGCAGATAAAGACGATAAAAAAGGCCAAGAATTAGAAAAGAGAAATTATGGAACAATACCAAGTTATTTTGGTTATCAGCATGATGCAATGTTGGGCTTCTCATATGATTTTTCTGATAATTTTAGAGTCAATGCTGAATACCATTGGGTAGAAGGTGCTGCTCGCCTTAATCCTATTGTTTTACCAAACCCTCTTGTAAATAATCAAGAACGATGGAAGTTGTGGGCTGTTCAATTGATGTATTGGTTTTAACGAGTTGTCATCATGAAAAAAAGATTTATTAGTGTTCCTGTAAAATTATTAGCCTTAGTAGTAGGTGCTTTATTATTATTGAGTACTGTTTTTTCTTATCTATCTTTATCTCGATTAAATCAAGAGTTCACACAATATCAAAGTGATACGTTACGTAAAGGCAACGCACAATTTACTGTGCAAAATAACGTTTTACGAAAACCATTACGCGTTTGGTTGGAGTCGTTTGCTGATATTGTCCGTTTAAAAGAACAGCAAAATTTTGATGTGTTAGCGCAAGAATTTTATGCACAATTCGATACGTTGCAAATGAATCAGAATGTTGAAAATGTTTGGTTGGTTTCTGGCGATAATGAAAAATTATATTTATCTAATCCTATTCCTGAATTTGTTCAGGCAAGTATTGAAAGCGTACTTCAACATCAACAACCTGAACATTCATTATATTGCCAAGCCCAATGTGTTCAGTTGATAACAGTACCTGTGTTAAATGGAAAAGGGGATATGGCTGTTGTGGCTATGACAGTGTCACTTGTAGATATGATCTTTTCGATTAATCAAGCGCTTGAAAATGAATTGGCCATGGTAAGTTTTTCTCATGTTGCAGGGGCTTTATCGGCAGAAAAAAATAAAGGGGCGGTCAAGCTTTCAGATGCTAAATTTATCTCATCTTCAAATACCCAATTAGTGAGTGAATTATTTCTTTCTAGCCAAGAAATTGTCAGCAGTGAGACCATTAAAACTCAAGGAGTAAAGGTTTCAGTCAATGACAACAGCTATTTAATTAACTTAATTCCCATCGCTAATAATAATGGACGTTTTTATTACCTTGCACTCATTGATGATGTAACGGCTTTTACACGTAATTATGAACACAATCGTTTGCAATTTTTGATTTTTACTTTAGTCATTCTTATTGCATTAGCTATTGTTGTGCATTTTGTTGCTAGTCCATTTACACGACGATTGTTGGTCTTGTCAGATGTTTTACCTTTACTAGCAAAAAAACAATTTGATCAATTTCGTCAAGCCAAAATTCAACGTAAAGGGACATATATTGATGAATTAGATATTTTGGCAAATGCCGCAACTGAACTAAGTTTTGAACTTGAGCAATTGAATATTGAAGTAGAGCAAAAGACCAAAGAGCTCGAAAATATCGCAATGTACGATCTGTTAACAGGTTTACCTAATCGTAATATGCTGAACTATCAGTTGCGTAAAGCGTTTATGAATGTGTTACGAAGTGAAGGACAAATAGCCGTATTGTTTTTAGATCTAGATGACTTTAAAAAAGTAAATGATAGTCATGGTCATACAGATGGTGACAAATTATTAATTCAAGCAGCTAACCGTTTACGTTCTAGTATAAGGCAAGTTGATATGGCTTGCCGATTTGGTGGTGACGAATTTGTTGTTGTCTTGGGTCATTTAGACAATGAAAATGAAGCTGTTCTTGTGGCAGAAGAAATTCTAGAAGCCTTTAAAGAACCCATTAAAATTCAAAATAGTCTTTTTTATGTCAGTACGAGTATTGGTATCGCTTTTGCCCATGAAGGAATGACAAAGTCAGAAGATTTAATTAGTTATGCAGATATTGCCATGTATGAAGCTAAAGATAATGGTGGCGCAAAATATCATATTTACCATGAAGAAATGTACAAGAAAGTTGCGCTTAGGGTAATGATGGAAAGTGAAGTGAGGCAGGCTTTAGCTAAAAATCAGTTTAGTTTAAGTTTGCAACCTCAATTAGATGCAAAAACAAAAAAACTATTCGGTTTTGAAGCCTTATTACGTTGGCAGCACCCTGAACGTGGAATGGTATCACCAGAAGACTTTATCCCAATCTTAGAAAATTCAGAACATATGATTGAACTAGGTTATTGGGTGATCAGACGCTGTTTTGAGCTTTGCCAAACGTTTATAGATAAAGGTTTAATTGATGTACGTATCGCTATAAATTTATCTGCAGGGCAATTTGCTGATACAAAATTAACCTCTTATTTAGTTGATTTACTTGATGAGTTTTCCCTTGAAGCTGGGCATTTTGAACTTGAACTTACAGAACAAACTTTGGTTAAAAATATTGATAGCGCGATTGAAATGATGAATGAGTTAAGAGATGTTGGGTTTAGTTTTGCGATCGATGACTTTGGAACGGGCTATTCATCTTTAGCTTATTTGAAAAAAATGCCTGTTGACGTTATTAAAATAGATAAGAGCTTTGTTTTTGGTATGTTAGATAATCGTGCTGATTACCAAATTATCATGTCGACAATTGCTATGGTAAAAAACTTAGGACTAATGGTTGTTGCAGAAGGAGTTGAAACCAGTGCACAGCTGCGTAGTTTGACGGAAAACGACTGTAATGTTATTCAAGGTTATTATTTTTCTAAACCGATACCTGAAATAGAAATAATGGACTTTATTGATACAAAGATTGTTGATGGTTATTGGAAAACATCAGCACTTTAACTAGGCTTGGTACCTAGTTAAAGTGTCTTAATGTTAACAACTATCAAAGAATTTTATTTAAATGCTCAGTGAATTCTTCAGCTCCCATAAAGCCTGTTACTCGTTGCTGTGTTAATTCATTACCTTGTTTGTTGAAGAAAAGAATAGAGGGTAAGCCAAGTACCTGATATTTTTTTGCAAACTCTGCATTGTCTATAGAATCAAAGTCGCTCATATCAATTTGTATTAATAAGCTATTACTTAATGCTTTTTGCACCTTCGGATCATTGAAAGTATATTCTTCGAATTCCTTACAAGCGATACACCAGTCAGCATATAAATCCACCATCACTGTTTTTCCTTGTGAATTAGCTTTTTCTACTTCACTTAATAACTCATTAAGTGTTTTCACTGTATTAAAGTGTTGCTGTTCAGTCTGCTGATACGTTGAGGCAACTTGTTGGCTAGGGGTTGCTATTTGATAAGCTTTATCAGCCCCCAAAAAGAACATCATAAATATCACAATGCTTCTAACGCCAAACCAGAAATTATTTTGAGTTTGTTGATTAACGGTATAAAAATAACCTGCGCTTGATAAAACTAATATTGCCCACATCGCTTCTGTTGCTATTTCAGGTAAAAACCTTTCCATTAAAAAGATAGGAACGGCTAATAGTAATAAACCAAAAACATTCTTAATTACTGTCATCCATGTACCAGCTTTGGGTAATAATTTACCGCCAGAGCTACCTAACACTAATAACGGTATACCCATACCTAAACTTAATGCGTATAGGGCAGATGCACCTAACCAGATATCACCAGATTGAGATATATACAATAAAGCACCAGTTAATGGAGCTGTTGTGCAAGGAGAAGCGACTAAACCAGAAATCGCACCCATAACCACAACACCGAAGTACGACCCACCTTTTTGACTATTGCTTATGTCATTGAGCTTGTTTTGCCAACTGCTCGGTAGTGCAAGGTTAAACAGTCCAAACATAGATAGGGCTAAAAATATGAATAAAACACTTAAACCAATTAATACTGCAGGGTGCTGAAACATTGCTTGGAATTGTGCACCCGCTAATGCGACAACAATACCTAATAACGTATAGGTAATAGCCATACCTTGAACATAAAAAAATGATAATCGAAAGGCTTTTTTTGTTGATAACTTATCGCCTTGCCCAACAATAATACCGGTTAAAATCGGGTACATAGGAAATACACAAGGCGTAAATGAAAGTAGTAAGCCACCTACAAAGAAGGCTAAGAGTGTTAGCCAAATATTGTCACCTTTTAACATATCGGCTAGTTGATGCTGTTCGCTGGTGTTTTCAGTTGTTTCTGTAGGAGCTGATAGCGCTGCTAAAATATTATTTGAGTCTGCTTCTGTATCAACAGTAATTTTTGATAGTTCAACGGTTTTCTTTTTTGGCGGATAACATAACCCTTTTGCAGCACAGCCCTGATAACGAACTTTTATATTAGCGTTATCACCGATGCTCGCAAGCTCTATAACAAAGCTAAGCTTTTCAGTAAATATTTGCTGAACACCAAAGAATTCATCTTCATGATCTTCACCTTTCGGTAATTCAACGGGAATTATTTCTGCATTTTCAACACTGAACTTAAACTGATGACGATATAAATAATACCCTTCAGCGATATCAAAGGTAATTTCTAATTGGCTACCTTGTTGATGAAAATTAAACTCAAATGCTTGGTCAACATTAAGAAACTCATCATCATTACTGAATAAAGAGGAAGACGAAGTATCAAAAATTGATTCTTGCGCTTGAACATTGGGTACTTGTAAAAAGAGACTGGTTAAGACTAACCAAAATAGTAAGACAATTTTTTTCATAACAATTATTTTAAAGACTCAGTTATCCAGTTTAAATAAGTATTGTCGCCTTGCTGGATTTTCATGGCGATAATTTCTGGGGTATCATAGCGATGTAAACGCTTTATTTCATCTGCTACATCATTAAATTTGGCCGTATGTGTTTTTATAACTAACTGTACCTCTTCATCGCACTCAATATTGTCTTGCCAGCGATACACTGAAATAATATTAGGTATGATGTTTACACAAGCTGCGTGTTTTTCATTAACTAAATGTGTTGCTATTATTTTTGCACTTTCAATATCAGGGCACGTACACATAATTATTTGAAACATTAACGAAGATTCCTTAACCAAAACTTAAATCATTTTAATTGAAATAAATAATTAATCATCATAAGAATTATGTTGTGTTTGGCTGATGCTTGAAAAAGACCTGAGCAACCCCATATATGTTTCACTAAATATTATTTTTTAGCGAGATTTACAATGTTTCGATTTTTATTTATTCTTTTTATTGTCGTTCCTATTATAGAAATTATGGTTCTCATGAATGTGGGCGCATGGCTTGGTGTTTGGCCAACCATAGCAATTGTTATCATAACAGCTTGGCTTGGTGCTAAAAATGTTAAGCAACAAGGTATTGCTACTTTAAATTCAGTGCAAACAAAAATGGCGCAAGGAGAAATGCCGTCTGATGAAATTGTTGCTGGCCTACTTTTACTCGTTGCTGGCGTATTATTAATGACCCCTGGCTTCGTTACTGACTTCTTTGGATTATCCCTATTAATACCTAGTGTTCGTAGTATGTTGATTAAATCAGTTCAGACACACCTCGTGATGAATAAAAATACCACTGGTTTTACGTACCAAAGTTCTGTACATACTGATCAATCAGAGACATTTACACAAAGTCCTTTTGAACAACCAACTTTTCAAGAAAAGCCTATCGAACATCATCAAGGTGAAACGCTTGAAGGTGAATATGAACGAAAAGAATAAAAAATAAATATCGGGGCTTGTGAAGTTTTAAAAAACCCCCATCTTTAATTGCAACAAAGTATTTTAACCTTTTATTTTAAATTTATTGAGAGTGAACAAACTCTCAGGAGAAAAATTAATGAGCATTCGTCCATTACATGATCGCGTAATAATTAAACGTAAAGAAGTAGAATCAAAATCAGCGGGTGGCATTGTTTTAACAGGAAGCGCTGCAGAAAAATCTACACGTGGTGAAGTCGTTGCTGTAGGCAATGGCCGTATTTTAGAAAGTGGTGAAGTACGCGCGTTAGACGTAAAAGTTGGTGACCAAGTTATTTTCAGTGAAGGCTACGGCGTGAAAACTGAAAAAATTGACGGCGAAGAAGTATTGATTCTTTCTGAATCAGATATTTTAGCAATCGTTGAATAATTAAAAAGCTTTAATAACTTTATATAAACTGCAGATATTCGTTAGGTTAAGCCTCAACCTGCAGTGCATAAATTATTGTATGTCGGACTTTAGCTCGACAAACTAACAAAATATAGGAAGAAACAACATGGCTGCAAAAGACGTATTATTTGGTAATGACGCACGAGCAAAAATGCTACGTGGCGTAAATGTATTAGCCGACGCGGTAAAAGTAACATTAGGTCCTAAAGGGCGTAACGTAGTATTAGACAAATCATTCGGTGGTCCAATGATCACTAAAGATGGTGTTACAGTTGCTAAAGAAATCGAATTAGAAGACAAATTCGAAAACATGGGCGCACAAATGGTGAAAGAAGTTGCTTCTAAAGCCAATGATGAAGCCGGTGACGGAACAACTACTGCAACAGTTTTAGCACAAGCTATTGTTAATGAAGGCTTAAAGTCTATTGCTGCGGGTATGAACCCAATGGATCTTAAGCGTGGTATCGACAAAGCTGTAATTGCAGCTGTTGAAGCACTTAAAGGGTTATCGCAAGAATGTAGCGATAACAAAGCCATTGAACAAGTAGGTACAATTTCAGCTAACTCTGACGAAACTGTTGGTAAAATCATTGCAACAGCAATGGATAAAGTGGGTACTGAAGGCGTAATTACGGTTGAAGAAGGCCAAGCATTAACTGACGAATTAGACGTTGTTGAAGGTATGCAGTTTGACCGTGGTTACTTATCACCTTACTTCATCAACAACCAAGAAAGTGGTGCGGTTGAACTAGAAAACCCATTCATTTTGTTAGTAGACAAGAAAGTAGGTAACATTCGCGAATTACTTTCAACACTTGAAGGTGTTGCAAAAGCGGGTAAGCCACTATTAATTATTGCTGAAGATGTTGAAGGCGAAGCTTTAGCAACATTAGTTGTTAACAACATGCGCGGTATCGTTAAAGTTGCGGCTGTTAAGGCACCTGGTTTCGGTGACCGTCGTAAAGCTATGTTACAAGACATCGCAACGTTAACAGCAGGTACTGTTATTTCTGAAGAAATTGGTATGGAGCTTGAGAAAGCAACGTTAGAAGACCTAGGTCAAGCAAAGCGTGTTGTTATCACTAAAGATAATACAACGATTATTGACGGCATTGGTAACGAAGCTGATATTCAAGGTCGCGTAATGCAAATTCGTGGTCAAATTGAAGATTCTTCATCAGATTACGATAAAGAAAAATTACAAGAACGTTTAGCTAAATTAGCAGGCGGTGTTGCCGTTATTAAAATTGGCGCAGCAACAGAAATTGAAATGAAAGAGAAAAAAGCACGTGTTGAAGATGCATTACACGCAACTCGCGCTGCAGTAGAAGAAGGTGTTGTTGCTGGTGGTGGTGTTGCTTTAGTTCGCGCTGCTGACCTCATCAAGAACCTTGAAGGTATTAACGAAGACCAAACGCACGGTATTAACGTTGCAATTCGCGCAATGGAAGCACCACTTCGCCAAATCGTTGCTAACTGTGGTGATGAATCATCGGTAGTATTAAACGAAGTACGTAACGGTGAAGGTAACTTTGGGTACAACGCTGGTAACTCTACTTACGGTGACATGTTAGCAATGGGTATTCTTGACCCAACTAAAGTTACACGTAGCGCATTACAGTTTGCAGCTTCTGTAGCAGGTTTAATGCTAACAACTGAAGCCATGATCACTGATGCACCAGTGAAAGATGCTGGCGCTCCTGCAATGCCTGATATGGGCGGCATGGGTGGAATGGGCGGCATGATGTAAATCATCACCCCTTAGTTTCACCGAAACGCATATTGTTTCAAAAGCCCTGTATTTATTGTTTTTACAGGGCTTTTTTGTTTGC
>Ga0233426_10004226_pt1 | contig 10861 bp, 8 predicted proteins | sample SI_118_April2016_6_FD_179875 | JGI IMG/M metagenome (GOLD analysis project Ga0233426, IMG submission 179875) | Seawater microbial communities from Saanich Inlet, British Columbia, Canada - SI_118_April2016_10_MG | ecosystem: Environmental > Aquatic > Marine > Inlet | place: Canada: British... | reverse complement strand
TATTTTATTTCTGCAAGAAATAAAAACGCAAGATACAACCTTCCCTTTTGAAACTTTTGAAAATAATGGATATAATGCGTATGTGTTTGGCCAAAAAAGTTATAATGGTGTAGCTTTCCTCTCAAAGTCTAAAATAGATAATATTAATAATAATTTTATTAAAGATATATTTAAACAATCAAGAATTATTACTGGTGATATTTTTATTAATAATAAAAAAATAAAAATTATTAATATTTATGTTCCAAATGGAAATCCAGTAGATACAGAAAAATACGAGTACAAAAAAAAGTGGCTAGATTTATTTATTAGAAGGGTTAAAAAAGAATTATCAATTAATTCTAATATTATTATCGCAGGAGATTTTAATGTTATACCTGAAGAAATTGATGTCTATGATGCAAAAAGATATGAAAATGATGCATTGTTTAGGTTGGAAATAAGAAAAAAATTTAGAGAATTATTAAATCTTGGATTTAATGATGTCTATAGACATTTCAATAAATCAAAACAAGAATATACTTTTTGGGATTATTTCTCTGGTTCGTGGCAGAAGAATTATGGGATGAGAATAGACCATTTTTTGGTTTCTAATAATTTGATGGATAAAGCTAAAAATATAAATATTAATAAAAAACCTAGATCCAAATCTAAACCTTCTGATCATACACCGATTGAATTAGAAATTATTTAACCCTTCCATATATATCTTGAAATCTAACAATGTCCGTCTCTTTTAAGATTGAGCCAACTTGAGCTTCGATAATTTTTAAGGGTGTTTTATAATTGTTTTGAATTCTATGAACCGAACCAAGTGGTATAAATATTTTTTCATCTGGTTTCATTAAAAAAGTTTTTTTATCAAGTGTTACTTTTGCAATTCCCTGCGTTATCAACCAGTGTTCGGATCTATGATGGTGCTTTTGTAAACTTAATAAACCTTTTGATTTAACATATAATTCTTTCATTAAAAAACCTTTACCTACAAATAAATTTGTGTATTTACCCCACGGACGATAATAAATATTATTTTTTTTAATATATTTATTCTTGTTTCTTTCATACATTTTACAAATTTCCTTCCAACTACCTAAATCTGACCAAGGTATATCTAGTTTGATTGCATTAATTTTTTTTACTTTTTCTAAAATAGCATAATCAAATGATTTGTTAGAAGCCTGGTTATAAAAATTTTTATTTAAAGTATAAATATTTTTTATTCTTTTTGATTTAATTACAGATTTTAAACAATTTTTATAAATAATTGGTTGAAACTTTTTATAATTATTGATTAATGAGTCTTTTCTAACTAAAAACATTCCTGAATTCCAATAACCCTTTTTTTTGATAATAGATCGGGCTATTTTCGTGTTTGGTTTTTCAATAAATTTTGTAACTTTATTAATATTTTTATTTATTTTTTTGGTTACAAAATATCCATATTCGCTCGAGGGATTTAACGGTTTAATCCCAAAAACAAAAATATTTTCATCGGTTAAAAAATTTTTGTTTTTATTTATAGATTTAATAAAAAAGTTATTTTTCTCAATTAAATGATCTGCTGCTAGAAACATTAGTGGCTGCTTGTTTGGTACTTCATCAATTAAAGCTGATGATAAAATTGCTGGAGCTGTGTTTCTTTTTGAGGGTTCTAAAATTATAATATATTTCTTAATATTGCATTCATTTAAGTTTTTTTTTATATTTTTGAGATACTTTAGGTTAGTGCTAATAACAGGATAGTCAAAAATTGGGCTTTTAATTCTTTCTAATGATTTTTTAAATAAGTTCCATCCACCAAAATCGATGAATTGTTTAGGTATATTTTTTTTTGATTGTGGCCACAATCTTGTCCCAGCCCCACCACATAAAATTACAGGCCTAATTTTCATTTAAATATCAGAATAAGTTTTAACTTCTTTTCTTTTTCCAGGATGAGTTGATGCTCCTAAATAAGCTGGTCCGACTGTTTGAGCATACTTCCATAATGTCCCAGAGCCAAATTGAGATTTTCTTGGCTTCCATTTTTTTTTTCTTGTAGATAATTCTTTTTTAGAAAGCCGAACATTAATAGTTCCTTTTTTGGCATCTATATCAATTATGTCACCATTTTTAAGTAAAGCAAGAGGACCACCAACTGCTGCTTCCGGACCAACGTGTCCAACGCAGAAACCTCTTGTTGCACCAGAAAATCTTCCATCTGTAATAAGCGCCACTTTCTCACCTTTTCCTTGACCATAAATAGCTCCGGTAGTTGACAGCATTTCTCTCATTCCAGGACCTCCTTTAGGTCCTTCATATCTAATAATTATTACATCTCCATCTTTATACTTTTTATTCTGGACTGCAGACATTGCATCTTCTTCGTTATCGAAACATCTTGCTTTTCCAGTAAATTGTAATTTTTTTAAACCTGCAATTTTAACAATACCACCTTCTGGGGCTAAATTTCCTTTTAATCCAACCACGCCACCATCTGGTGATAGTGGGTTATCAAATTTTCTTAGCACTTTTTGATTAATATTGAATTTTATTTTTTTTAAATTTTCTTTCATTGTTTTGCCTGTAACTGTCATACAATTTCCGTGAATATATCCTCCATCAAAAAGAGTTTTTAGTAACATAGGTACTCCGCCGGCTTGCCACATGTCTTTAGCCACATATTTTCCACCAGGTTTTAAATCAGCAAGATAAGGCGTTTTTTTAAAAATCTTAGCAACATCCATTAAATCAAATTTAATTCCAATCTCATTAGCAAGAGCAGGTAAATGTAAAGCGGCGTTAGTAGAGCCACCAGTTGCAGCAACAATTGTTGCAGCGTTTTCTAAAGATTTTTTTGTTACAATATCTCTAGGTTTAATATTTTTTTCTAATAAATTCATTACAGTTTTTCCACTTTCAAATGCATATTTATCTCTTTCCTCATAAGGGGCTGGAGTACCAGCTGAATATGGTAATGCTAAGCCAATAGCTTCGGAAACACATGCCATTGTATTAGCTGTAAATTGTCCTCCACAAGCACCGGCGCTAGGACAAGCAACCAATTCTAATTCTCTTAGATCTTTTGAAGACATAGTACCTGCAGAATGTTTACCAACAGCTTCGAAAACATCTACAACTGTTACGTCTTTCCCTTTGTATCTACCTGGTAAAATTGAGCCACCATAAATAAAAACACTTGGTACATTTAATCTAACCATTGACATCATTAAACCTGGTAAAGATTTATCACAGCCAGCAATACCAACTAATGCATCATAACAATGCCCTCTTACAGTTAATTCTGCAGAGTCAGCAATTATCTCCCTAGAAATTAATGATGATTTCATTCCTTCATGACCCATTGCAATTCCATCCGTTACTGTAATAGTGCAAAATTCTCTTGGTGTGCCGCCAGAAATTTTAACTCCTTTTTTAACAGATTGGGCTTGTCTCATTAATGCTGTGTTACAAGGAGCTGCTTCGTTCCATGTAGAAACTACTCCAACAAAAGGTTTTGCCACATCTTGTTCTGTCTCACCCATTGCATAGTAAAAAGATCTATGAGGCGCTCTATCAGGACCTAAAGAAGTATGGCGGCTTGGTAATTTTTTTTTATTAAATTTTGACATATTTAATTAATGCTAGATACAATACTTCTTAATTTTTCATCTTCAATAGTTAATTCATTTAGCAATTTTTTGTCATTTTGTACAATTTCTTTCGGTGCATTCTTTAAATATGCTTGATTTTTTAGCTTATTTTTCAATCCATTTGATTGTTTTTCTAAGTTGGCTAATTTTTGTAATATGCTTTGTTTTTGAGAAACTAAATTTACGTCTTCGTGAAATTTAATAGAAATTTTTTCATTTAGAACTAATATTTCTACAGTATTTTTATTTTTTTCTTTTTTTTCTAAAATATTATTTATTCTTCCTACTTGTTTAAATAAAGTTAAATGTTTTTTTACTAAAACTTTTAATTTAGAATTTTTCTCAAGAAAATAAACATCATTAAATAATTTAGGTGTTACTTTTAATTCTGCTTTTGTTGATCTAATACTAGTTATAAATTCTATAAGAAAGTTAATATCAGTTTGACTTTTATCATATTTAACATTTTTTTTGTATTCTGGCCACTCACCAGAAATTAAATCAGTTTTAAAAATTTTCTTATAATTATTCTTAGACCAAGTAGACTCTGTGAAAAATGGAATAAATGGGTGTAACATCTTTAAAATATTGGCCATCATAAAAGATGAAAACAATTTAACTTCTTTGATGTCTGATGTATTTTTAGAATTAAAAATTGGTTTTAAAAACTCTAAGTACCAATCACAATATAAATGCCAAACAAATTGGTAAATATTTTTAGCGGCTTCGTCAAATCTAAATGTCTCAATATTTTTCGTAACTAGCCTTTGTGTTTGAACAAATTCATTGAATATCCATTGATTAATTGGATGTTTAATTGCATTTATATTTATTTTTTTTTCAAATTTACAATTATTTAATTGTAAAAAATTATTAGCACTCCATATTTTAGTAATGAAGTTTCTATTTCCTGTAACCCTGTCTTTAGATAACTTTACATCTCTGCCAGGTGATGCCATTGAGATTAAAGTAAATCTTAAGCTATCCGCACCGTATTCATTAATTAATTCAAGAGGATCTATGACGTTGCCTTTTGATTTAGACATTTTTTGACCTTTTTCATCTCTTACTAAAGCATGTACGTAAACTTTATGAAATGGGGTTTGTTTGTTAAAAAAATTTCCCATCATAAGCATTCTTGCTACCCAAAAGAAAATAATATCAAATCCAGTTACTAAAACTGAAGTTGGATAAAATTTAGAAAGTTCTTTTGTTTTTGATGGCCATCCTAAAGTAGCAAAGGGCCATAGTGCTGATGAAAACCAAGTATCTAAAACATCTGTTTCTTGTTTGAGTGTAAAAGATTTTTTTTTATTTTTTTTCTTGGCTAATTTTAAAGCTTCTTTTTCATTTTCTGCTACAAAAATATTTTTATCATTATCATACCAAGCAGGTATTCTGTGACCCCACCAAATTTGGCGTGATATACACCAGGGTTCTATATTGTCCATCCATTGGAAAAAAGTTTTTTTCCAATTTTCTGGATAAAAAGATGTTTTTCCTTTTTTAACAATTTCAATAGGTTTTTTTGATAATGATTTAGCGTTAACAAACCACTGCTCTGTTAATAGTGGTTCAATAATTGTGTTTGATCTATCACCATAAGGTACCTTATTTTTTATTTGTTCAATTTTTACAAGGTGACCGATTTCCTTAAGACTATTAATAATTAATTTTCTTGCTTCAAATCTATCAAGACCAATAAAATTTTTAATACCATTTTTGTTAATTTTTCCATCTTTTTCAAGTATGTTTATTATTTCAAGTTTATTTCTTTTACCAACTATGTAATCATTGAAGTCATGAGCTGGAGTTATTTTAACTGCTCCAGAACCTTGTTCTGGATCAGCATAATAGTCGGCTATGATTCTTATAGATCTATTAACTAAAGGAATTTTTACTTTTTTCCCAATTAAATTTAGATATCTTTTATCTTTTGGATTAACAGCTATAGCTGTGTCGCCCATCATTGTTTCAGGCCTAGTTGTTGCTATGGTGATTTTTTCCAAAGAGTCTTCAATGTGATAATCGATATAATAAAGATTTGATTGTGTTTCTTTCTGAACAACCTCTAAATCTGAGATAGCTGTTTGAAGAGCTGTGTCCCAATTTATCAACTTTTTATCTTTATGTATTAATTTTTTATTATATAGATCTACAAAAACTTTGATTACAGCAGCTGATAAATCTTTATCCATAGTAAAACGTGTTCTAGACCAATCACATGAACATCCTAATTTTTTAAGCTGATCTAGGATTATTCCACCCGACTCTTCTTTCCATTCCCATATCTTTTTAATAAATTTTTCACGACCTAAATCAGTTTTTTTTAAACCTTCTTTTTCCAAATTTTTTTCTACTACAGCCTGTGTTGCAATGCCTGCGTGATCTGTTCCAGGTTGCCATAAAGTTTCATATCCTTTCATCCTATTAAAACGTACCAATACATCTTGGAGACTGTTGTTAAGAGCGTGCCCCATATGAAGCCTGCCTGTTACATTTGGAGGAGGAATTACTACAGAAAAAGTTTTTTTTGTTTTACTTTTTTTAGGTTTAAAACATCCTTTTTTTATCCAAAAATCAGAGATTCTTTTTTCTTCAATTAAGTGATTATATTTTTTAAATTCCATTTTTTTGAATATTTTCTCAAGATAGTTTATATCAAAAGAACAAAAACCTAAAAGAGATAGATTTAGCTTTATAGTGGGTCTTAAATGATTTAAATACTTAAAAGTATGTTTAGGCCACGTGGCGGAATGGTTACGCAGAGGATTGCAAATCCTTTTATCCCAGTTCGATTCTGGGCGTGGCCTCCAAAATATATTATTTTCTAAACTACGATATATTTAGTTTTTAACTATTTCTTTTATTTTTGGGTAAATGACATCGCTGATAACCTGCGACCCTAAAGGTGTCGTATGATTAAGATCATACCAATATTCTTTCTTACCTTTAAATTCACCGGCGAAATCAATACAAGTATAATTTTTAACATTACAATGATTTATTAAAGAATAATTAAGTGCTAGATGTCTTTTTGAAAATCCACCAAAAGCTGTTACTTGATTTATAAAAATTGCTTTAGCAGAAAAACTATCAACATAATTTTTTATAATATCAATGTTATTTAAGTATCCTTTTATAAATTTATCTTCTTCATTTAGTAACTCACTAATATTATTTCTTTTTAGAGATTCATTGAAAGTTATATATTTATAATTTTTTAAACCATATTTAGCTGGAGGCTTAATTTTTAGAATTTGATTATCTATATCCATAAATATTGTCTTGGCTACGTCTCTAGTATAATATTTGTGTTTAATTTTTCTTAAACTATCATAAAAAAAACTTTTAGATTTCAGATTGTCAAAAAAAACATTTTTTTTATTTTTATCAATTAGTTTAGCTTGACCGTCAGAATAATCAAAAACATTAAAATCTTGTTTATTTAATTCATTTATACCAGTGTAAAAAATAAAATAATCAGGTTTAAAATCCTCTAATTTTGAAAACCAAAATTTAAAGTTAGCAATATATCCTGTTGTAGATTGACCCTCTATGCCAGCATTAATAATTTTTAAATCAATTTTATCAGCTTGAAGTTTTTTATTTAATAATTCAACAATTGATAATTTTGCTGGCTTCCATCTTTCATCTGCTGTACTGCCACCAATAAACACAGCTTTTATATTTTTTGGTTTAATCGCTTCACCTCTAAAACCATGATAATTTCGTTTATAAGTATAATTTAAAATTTCATTTTTATATTTAATAGAATAATCAACTTTTTTCATTCTATGTTCTCGGAAATAAGCTCCTAGATTATTTTTATCCAACCAGCCACCAAAAAAAATCTCAACAAAAAGTAGTAATAGCGCAATAATTAGGATATTGAAAAAAATAGTAGTTAAAGTTTTCACTTACAAGATATTAATGAAGTTCTTATAAAATTCAAATTATATAAAATGCAATTATTTTGTTGTTTTATTTAATTAAATAAGTATGTTTATTAAAATTCCTCGGTAGCTCAGTTGGTAGAGCAGTTGACTGTTAATCAATTGGTCGCAGGTTCGAGTCCTGCCCGAGGAGCCAGGATCTAAAATTTTATATAGTTAAAAATTTAATTTTAATATTTCAAAAATATCAATAAAAATGAATTACCCTACTTTTTCTAAACTAGAAGTGTTACTTAATATTTGTAAAATTTTATCCTTTTGATTTTTGGATAAAGACGAAAATGTTCTAGATAAAAATGAATAATTAAGATCTTCATTTATTGACTCGTCTGCAGATAAATCTTTGAATTCTTTAAAATCTTCAAAAAAGTATATAATTGAAACTTTCAAAAATTGGGATAACTGCATCAATCTGTTAGAACTAACACCATTAGTTCCTTTTTCATATTTTTGTATTTGTTGAAAAGTAACGTTTATAGCTTGAGCGACTTTTGTTTGTGTCAAGCCTAATGATAATCTTCTCATGCGTAGTTTTTTACCGAGGTGAATGTTAAAAGTATCTTCCATTAAAGCTCCCTAAATTTTTTATATAGAACCTTATTTTTAAATAATTGGCAATAGATAAAATTCATTTACTCATAAAAAAAACCATTTTTTTTAGCCAAAAAAAGGTTAAAAAAAAATATTTTACTATTGACTTAAACGATAAAATTGTAATTAAAATTTAATTATTTGAAAGTTTTAATTCTGTATTCCCAATAACCGGTCTTATCAAAAGCCGCTTTTACCCAAAGATATGTGTTTTCATCATACCAAATATCAGTATTTAATTTTTTATTATCAGGCAATGTTTCGTCTGATGACTTAAAATTAAAATGAAGTGTATTGAAAGTTTTTTCTCCAATTTTTATTTGTTCTTTTCCAATAAATGTAACTGTTTGATCTATAATACGACCAGATATTGCACTAATTTGAGATTGTTTTTTTATAATTTCATGATTCCACCAAGTTCCTACAATAGTATCTTTATTAGTCTTACCTTTGTATGATGATCCATCAATCACTAAACTCTGATCTAATTGGTCTATGCTTATATTTACATATTTTTCTTTTTTATTTTGATTTGTTTTAGATGAAAATTGATAAAATTTATCATTCTTGTAAATTTCTTCACTCAAGGCAAAATATTTATAAAGTTCGACACCAAGTTTTTTAATTATAAAATTTACTTCACTTTTGACATTTAAGACATCATTTTTTCTGATAAAATCATATTTATGATAGCCAATTAAATTATTATTTCTAAATAATTCATATTCTAAATAATTAAATTTAGCGTAGTGTGCTACGTGACTATTTGCATTAAAATTAATCGTTAATGATAATAAGATTACAATTGAAAGAATTACTTTTTTCATATATTTTTGATTATGGACAATAACAATGTATTAACTCAAATTGGAAATACACCATTAGTAAGATTAAAACAAGCCTCAGAATTGACCGGTTGCAATATCTATGGAAAAGCGGAGTATTTTAATCCTGGTGAGTCGGTTAAAGATAGAGCCGCTTTATTTATTGTGCAAGATGCAATTAAAAGAAAATTAATTTCTAAAGGTGGCACTATTGTTGAGGGTACTGCAGGAAATACTGGTATTGGTCTTGCTGTTGTGTGTAAGGAGTACGAATTAAAACTTAAAATTGTAATACCTAAAACTCAATCTATTGAAAAAAAAGAAACTTTAAGAAATTTAGGCGCAGAATTAATAGAAGTCGAAGCAGCTCCTTATTCTGATCCTAAAAATTATATCAAACAATCAAAAAAAATAGCTGAAGATTTAAATAAGACTAATAATCAAGGTGTTTATTGGGCTAATCAATTTGACAATGTCGTTAATACAGAGTCACACATTAAGACAACTGCTCAAGAAATTTGGAGTCAAACAGCAGGTAAGGTTGATGCCTTTACTTGTGCTGTAGGAACAGGTGGGACTCTTTCAGGAGTATCTATAGGTTTAAAAGAAAAAAATAAGGACATAAAAATAGCATTGTCTGACCCTATGGGTTCTTCTCTTTACTCATATATTAAAGAAAATAAATTAGAAAAAACAGGAAGCTCAATAACGGAAGGAATTGGAACAGCTAGAATTACTAAAAATTTTGAAAAAGCATTAATTGATGATGCTTTTCAAACTAATGATAGTGAAGCTTTAAACCTGATCTTTGATTTAATTGAAAATCAAAAAATAATATTAGGTGGATCCTCTGGAATTAACATAGCTGGTGCTATCAAATTAGCTAAAAAAATGGGTCCTGGTAAAACTATTGTTACAATATTATGTGATCACGGTAAACGATATGCTAGTAAGATTTTTAATAAAGAATTTTTGAAAAATAAAAACTTACCTATACCAAAATGGCTATAATATTTGACTTAAAAAAAGCTTAGTTCTGTCTGATTTAGGGTTGTCAAAAAAATCTTTTGTTTTGGCTTTTTCTACGATACTTCCTTCGTCCATAAAAATCATATTGTCTGCAACTTCCTTTGCAAAACCCATTTCGTGAGTAACAACTATCATTGTCATACCGCCTTTGGCTAAATCAACCATTGCATCAAGCACTTCTTTTATCATTTCTGGATCAAGTGCGGATGTTGGTTCATCAAATAACATAATTTTAGGTTCCATACACAAAGCTCTTGCTATAGCAGCTCTTTGTTGTTGACCGCCAGAAAGTTGCCCTGGAAATTTTATTGCTTGATCGTCAATTTGTACTCTTTTTAAATTTTCCATTGCAAGTTCTTCGGCTTGTTTTTTTGGTAATTTTTTAACCCAGATAGGCGCAAGCGTGCAATTATCTAAAATTGATAAATGTGGAAATAAATTAAATTGTTGAAATACCATCCCAACTTCTGCTCTAATCTTTTCAATATTTTTTGTATCTTCTGAAATTTCATTTCCATCTACAACAATGTGTCCCTCTTGATGCTCCTCAAGCCTATTAATACATCTGATTAATGTTGATTTGCCAGAGCCTGATGGGCCACAAATAACTATTTTTTCTTGTTGATTAACTTCAAGATTCACGTTTTTTAATGCTTGAAATTTATCAAACCATTTATTTACATTTTTTAATTCAATAATTTTGCTCATTTTATCTCTCTGTACTCAATTTCTTTTCTAAATTTTGACTATATCTACTCATAGCATAACAAATTACCCAAAAAACTAAACCTGCAAAAACGTAGCCTTCTGCGGCCATACCTAGCCATTT
>Ga0233426_10004221_pt1 | contig 10869 bp, 10 predicted proteins | sample SI_118_April2016_6_FD_179875 | JGI IMG/M metagenome (GOLD analysis project Ga0233426, IMG submission 179875) | Seawater microbial communities from Saanich Inlet, British Columbia, Canada - SI_118_April2016_10_MG | ecosystem: Environmental > Aquatic > Marine > Inlet | place: Canada: British... | reverse complement strand
TTGTTTAGTTCTTTCGTTTCTCATATTACATATATTTACTATATTACATATATTTAATGTAAAAAATAAATTATTAAATATTAATTTCAATTTTAAAAAGTCAATTTTTTAATTTCAAATTTAAAAAGTCATTTTTTTTATTTCAATTTTAAAAGTATAGCTACTTTATTATATATAACAATGATACTAAAGTAACACCACAATACACTCATACTAAATTGAATTCTTACACAGGTTGTAATCATTTATTAAAGACAGTATGTCTTTAATTTATAATGAATTTAAAATATTCTATACTAGAATTAATTATAGCATATGTTTAAAAATGAAATACTCAGTTAAACATTCATTTCATATTAATACTATTCTTTATAACTTTTATAACGCATTAAATAAATAATAATTGCTAATTAATTTTTAATATTTTTATACTTTAACGATTAAATAATATATTTACTTATTATATACATAATGTCATCTAAACAAAAATCAAAAATTGTAAACTCACAAATAGGAATATATGATCCTGATGGAGTAAATAATAATCCATTTACAAATAAACCATATGAAAATCTTTATTCTCATATTAAAAAAAATATTAATGGAGAAATTGTACCAGCAACATATTCTAATCTAGCAAAAATATGGAAAACTAGACTTGTATATCTTCACAAAGATAGAATACTTAATTCCATTAAAGAGAATCAAATTACATTAGCAAAAGCAGGAACTGGTGTTGGTAAAACAGTTCTCATACCAAAATTAGCACTTCATGCTTTTGACTACAAAAAAAAAGTCATTTGTACAATTCCTAAAAAAGTAATAACACGTAGCACTGCTGAATTTGCTGCACAATGCCTAGATGTTAAAATAGGAGAAGAAGTCGGATATTATTTTAAAGGAGAAAATAAAACAAGTGAAAAATCCACACTTATATTTACTACAACAGGTTCTATTATATCCAAAATGACCGGTTCAGATCCATATCTTAAAGAGTATAAATGTATTATTATTGACGAAGCTCATGAACGTAGTGTTCAAACTGACCAACTTTTACTTCTTCTTAAAAAAGCTATGATAAAAAGAACAGACCTTAAATTAGTTATTATGAGTGCTACTATAAACATAGAAGTATTTCGTAATTACTACCCAAAACCATTTAAATTTGGTGAAGTAGATGCTGGAGAAACAACATCTTATGAAATACAAGATTATTGGCTTGATAAACAACCAAAACCAAATGAATGGAAAGAACTAGCAATTAAACAAATTATATCTATATTAAAATCCAATCAACAAGGAGATATTCTAGTATTTATCAGAGCCGCAAGTGACGGTAAAACCCTTTGTGAATCTCTTCATAGAGAATCTAATAAATTAAAATCTACATCAGATATTAAAATAAATCCATTTTGTGTTGTACTTTCAGGAAAAAGTCTCAAAGAAGATGAAATGCTCGCAATTGATGAAACACAATATTTAGAATTAAATGATACTAAAGGTTCTGCTTATACTCGTAAAGTAGTTATGGCTACTAATGTAGCTGAATCATCCCTTACTGTTGATGGCATAGTATATGTTATAGATTGTGGTCTAGAATATAATGACTCCTACGAACCTGCAACCATGTCTAGATGCCTTTCTGAAGAACCTATCGCACATTCTGCTTTAAAACAACGACGTGGTAGAGGTGGAAGAACTAAACCTGGCGTATGTTACCATCTCTACACTAAAGAACACGCCAACCAACTACAAAAATATCCAACGCCATCTATTCAAAAAAGTGATATTACTTCTGATATATTAGACCTTTTTAAACTAGAATATATTAATAATGTTAAAGAATTAAAATCGTTTCTCAATGAATTTATTAGTCCGCCTAAACATATTTTTGTTTCTAGTTCTCTTAAAACACTACACGCTTTAAATTGTATTTCATCTACTAAAGATGATGGAACTATAACAGAATTAGGATTCGCTATCACTAAATTTAGATCCATTAAACCACAATTATCAAAAGCATTAATCGCAAGTTATTATTATAAATGTAGTCGTAGCGTATGTAATATTGTAGCTTTACTTATAATCGCAGACGGTATGGTTAACTCAATCTTTAACGATTTTAGAGAAGATAAGAAAAAAAACCCTAAAATCAATGCTATAAAAAAACAACAATATTATAAATCAAGAATGATGTTTACCCATAAATATGGAGATAAACTCAGTATGTTAAAAGCATACATCGCATATAGAGAAAAAGAACAAGAATTCTTTAATGAAAAACAACAAGAACAAGAACAACGCGAACAACAAGAACATCTAGATAACATAGATAAAAATAATAAACCAGTAACCATATTAGAACAAATTAATAAAAATAACTCTATATCAATTAAAAATTCTACACCACAAAAATTAGAAAATAGTATTAAACTTCTTAATAAACTTAATGTCAATAAAACTATCATAAAATCATTTATCGAACAAGCAAAAATAAAGAGCTCTTTAAAATCATCCAAATCATCCAAATCATCCAAATCATCCAAAGGAGGAGCACTATCTTCTAAATCTAAAAAAGGGAGTCGGAAATCTAAAAAAGGGAGTCGGAAATCTAAAAAAGGGAGTATAAAGGAAATAGAGAAACAAACCAGAAATATTAAGAAATGGTGTCAAGAACATTTTATAAATTATAATAAATTAGTTAAAGTAAAACATATGTCTCAACAAATACATAGAAATTTAAAAGATGTTATGCGAATGACATCTTTTAAACCACATACATCCTCAAAAACTTCAAAATCTTCTAAAAAAACATTTGGTGATGATAATGATACTGCTAATTACGATATTGAACAACAACAAAATGGAGGTGTTCGTAAAGAAAATCCCCTTGATAAATATTTTAAATTTAACATAGATTATAATATTGATATTGATGATAGAATTATATTATCTCTTCTTAATGGTATGTTTATTAATGTTGCTAAGTTGACAAATCCTTCAAAAATGATTTACTCTCCATGCTTCCCTAATCAAAATATAGATGCTAAAATAAATATGGATTCTCTTCTTAAAACACCTTCAAAACTTGTATTTTATGAAGAACTTTTTATGTTTAATAAGTCTAGTAAAATTCTTAAACTAAACTTATGTTCCCAAATACCAATACAATTGGTTGAAGATGTTAAAGATTTATATAATGATCACATTAAAAACTGTTTTATTGAAACTAAACAAAAAAGTTTCTCACACAGAAAACAAAATAGCAGTAGAAAGCAAACTAGGAATAATCAAAATAGAAAAGGACACAAATATAGTCGTAAAAAAAATAAAAATAAAACTAAAAATAAAAATAAAAAATGGAAAGGTAAAAAATATACCAGAAGACAATTTAGAAGATAAAAAATATACCAGAAGACAATTTAGAAGATAATTGTTTAAAAACATGTTTTTTTTTTAGAATGTATGATGTTTGTTTACGCAAACTTCAGTATATGAAGTTTACAGATCACCATATTGAACTTCACATTCATTCTTGGATGGGTCTATAGCCATCCTCCAAAATACCCACCCCCAAATGGTATTTCCATATTCAAATAACCACATGTCCCGCATATCGACATATTTTTTCAGCAAACTACACTTCACAGTACCGTCGTTCTCTGCATTTTCCATGATGTATGTTATTATTTCTTTATACACAATAAACTTTCAATTTTACACTATTTTGTTAATATTTTATCTATTTATATCACAAAATAATTTATTTTTACTAGAAACAAATAAAACTATCACAAAATTGAAATTTATGTTGTATAATATATAATATACAATTACATCAAAATATCAACTTTATGAATGAAAATGACAAAACTATGGGACGTGATATGTTGACATATCTTTTAAGACTCCCGATAAAAGATAGGATAGCCACTATTAAAAATTACAAAGGTGAAAACGAACGTGTATGGAAACTATTTATAGACAACCCATCTTATAAAGACTTTATTACCCACCGGATATTAAATCCCCCATCAACAGAAGATTTACAAAAAATAGAAGAATTATTAAAACTTAGGTCACAATCCAAAGCAAAAGATGAAGAATATCACAAATTCAAATTATCATCCTACCAAGTACAACAAAAAACCGATTTACTAGGCATAAATAATAATATGAATATAATGAATCTGATTAGACAACGAACACAAAAATTAGAAGCAGAAACCAAACAATTAAGTGACGTCGCACACAAAGCATTAATGTCATCACAATCACATATTAGATACCTAGTACGAAGTAAAGAAGACTTAATATACAGTGCAGAAAACTTAATACAAACCCAAGAACGCGAAGCACAATCACGACAGGCATTCGCGACACAACTATGCGAGAATGCATACCGAATGAAACAATTAGGAGCACAAGGACCACAAGAATCCCCTGAACAATATGAATTATTACGAAAACGAGAATTTGAATTCTCATTAAAATGGTTATCTGACGATAGTTTACCAATACCATCAGAGAAGACTGTTGTATTAAAACCAAACACAACAGAAAATGCACAATTTCAAATACTAATTGATAGTCTACAAAAACAAGTTGTAGAGTTACAAAAACAAGTTTCTGAGTTACAAGAACAACAACCTCAACAACAGCAACACACACATATCCAACATAATATATGCACATATGTAGGATGTGTTAAATCAGTTAAAACTCCGGGACTATGTAGCAAACATATACCTGTATGTATAATGAAACAATGTTACAACAAACAACAACATTTTGGACTTTGTAAAAAACACAACAGAACTGAAGTTAAATCTGAAGTTGAATTCGAAGTTAAATCTGAAATGGAATTCGAAGTTAAATCTGAAGTTGAATTCGAAGTTAAATCTGAATTCGAAGTTAAATCTGAATTCGAAGTTAAATCTGAAATGGAATATTAAACACACTTGGTTCGACCTTTATAAATGTTGTTATTACTTTAATATCATATTATTACACACAATTAATATACTATACTATATACATCATTAGATATATCTTATAAAAAAAAATATATGAATATAGTTTAAAAAATTTTTTTTTTTTTGAATTACTTTAACAACTTATTATTGTTACTAAATACTACGACACAATGGGGATGAAATATCGTATGTAACCTCTCCACACATTTTATCCCAAAATGACGTTGATGCCCACAAGTGGTCTTGTCTGTAATCCCCTCCAGACATCAGATGTGTAGGTCCCTTGTATCCAGTTTGTTTGATGTAAATTGAACCTCCTGGCTTGACGGACTTAGAAATAGTCATTGTTGTCTGACCCACACACATGTTCCATGGAGGAGATGACCAATCCGATACAGCAACATCCACACGTGATCCAATTGTATCATCCAAAGCACTCACAATTCCCATCACATCATGCAGACATGGTTTAGAAATTGATTCTGATATCGCCACAACATTCACTTTATCGATACCATCAAAATCAATATCATATGTTGAGACGTTTGATGGCGATGGGTTTAATTGATCCACCAGAATCAGAACAAGGTCCATAATTTCACACATATCAATATCAGATTTCACAGAATTAATCAACGTTTGTAGGTCTCCCTTCCGCTTTTCAATTTCACCAATTGTCATCCCCATGATCGCAATAACCAATTGGATTCCATCTTGAAATGTTCTGTTACCAGTATGCGTAAATCGAATCTTACAATCTTTAGTTGAATCGTAATTTTGTTTGTATTTTGTCATGTCAAGAGGCATATTTGATAATTCTTTTCTTATCTGATAAAATTCAATTTTTCATATTGTTTGTAAAAAACCCTGTAAATAATTCCAATAAATTTATATTTTATGCAAAAAAAAATATATATATTTTTTTAATTACATACTATTACTATTATTATTTAATATTACATATCCAGCGCTTTTATAATGCTGGCAAATGTTTTCTTATGGTTTTTAGAATTGCTAACTAGCACACTAAAGAATTTATCCCAATCACCAATGTGTTTCTTCTTTACATCATAAAACATATGGGACATAGGATGTTTGCTGTCTTTAACTGCTGTTGAGAATGCTTTTGGGTCATCCGTATCAATATCACGATATATACCTTTTACATTATCAATCAAACTTATGATTTTAATAACTATCGTCCGAATCTCATCCCCATAATGTGTTGTAATGAATGGTGATGACGCAATATACTCCTCAATTGTTCCTCGAAGAACATGCGGTATAACCATACACATATCCGATGGAAGATTACCACCATTTTTTGAAGCAAACTCCTTCATATCAAAATAGAATTGTGTCTTACCCTTAACCTCACATACAGGAATACCTGTTATACGATTGTATACAGTATATACATGACCCTCTGTATCTCGAGGTTTACCCTTCAATATCTCTTTAGCATCATCAATAGATTTAATCTCTCTTGAATCTGGACACGGAATACCAATATCATCCGCAATTTTATTTACAGCATCAAATGATAGGTGTTTCTTTGTAGATTTATCAAATACATCCAATAGAAACAAACAATCCGTATAACCACTCGTCAATATCTGACGAATAGTAGTTGTCAACTCAAATACAAATGATAGATGTTTATTATCATTTATAATTTCTGAAGCATTCTTTGGAAGTAGTGCTAGTACAACATCCCTCAATGTGTTCCCTTTAAGATATGGAATTTTAACAGGAATAGGAAATACAGTATCACCTGCTGTACCACGTGAATATACCTCCATATTTCCATTAATAGGATTACATGAAATCATAATCATCATACCATCAATTTTATCTTTAGCAATGACCTTAAACTCCTTCTGACCATCTGGTGTAAAAGACCACTCCAGAAATCTATCATCTTGTGGATTTCTACCATAATTGAAAAACGCATTAAACGCCATCGCACCAATCTCATATTTACCATCCAGATGCTGATATAGGACTAGACTACGGAATACATTTACATAAGGATTCCTACGCTCTTCTACAGACAACTTTGTATTGTAATTGCAAATAAATCGTGTAATCCCATCCTTAGTATGTTTATTAACAATAATACCCAGATTTTTCACATCATCCCATGTAAGCGACCCATCAGCCAACCCTCTAAGAACCATATTAATTCCGCCACATTGTTGTGATGCTGTCGTACTTTCACAATCAGGAGTACCAATATGTGCTGCACATCCCTCGGTAGTAGCATTAGTTGTCATTTTCTTATACAAAGAAGGATTTCTTGTTTCCTTTATCAACTGTTGTAATGTAAGTTGTAATGTAAGTTACATTTTTCAATTTTTTAGTAGTTTTGTACATTTAATTTATGATTGTTACTTTAAAGTATAAAAAAAATATTATTAAACTATATTTCTATTTGTTTGGTGTATTTATATCTTTAATTTACATAAACCCATATATTTTATGTATTAATTCCATAGGTAATGGTAAAATTGTAGGGTTGTCAGCAATCCATTTATTATAATGTATTTTATCAATATATAGTAATGTAATTATAGAGAGTTTATTCATATTTATAATACTATTTGTAACTAATTTAATTATTTCTTTATTACCATATTTATTAGCAACAAACATATTTGATATTGTTTTAGTTCCTAGAATCATAATTCTATAATGTGGATTTATTTTAGGATGTTTTAACAACAATTTTACACTTTCATAATGTCTATATATAATAGAATACATAAGTGGAGGTTTCCATATAATAACTCTATTTGGATCTAGTTGAGGATGGTCTAAAAGTAATTTTATAATTTTTGTATTTCCTTTTTTAATAGCATAAAATAGAGGTGTTATAAAATTACAAAACTCAATAATATGTTTATAAGGGAAATGTGATATACAATTTATCTCATCATTAGGATTTATTCTAGGATGTTTTAACAGTAATTTCAATAATCCAGAATCACTATTTTCTATTGCAAAATATATAGGATGTATTGTCCCAATTGGTAAATTTGGATCAGTACTATCTTTCACTAAATATTTATTAAATTCTTTATAATTACATAATTTACTATATTTATTATATAAATTATATAAATTAATACTACTATTACACTTTATTATCGTAGTATGCATTTCATACTTTTATATTATAATATTTATATTTTTTTCAATTTTATAACTATAATATTATTTAGTGTTTATAATTTTATTTTTTATATTCTTATATTATAAAGTATAAAAAGTAAATAATGTCATCCCCAATATGTAAATGTATTAATGGTTATACGCCATTTAATCAGCATGGTAATTGTCGCTTCTGTTTTGGAATAAATCCTTCAATAAAAAAAATAATACAAATTAAATATATTAAAAAATAAATAAGTTAATTAATTAATAATTAGGAATACTCAGTATCTAGAGTATTATTTTTCTAAGATTTTTTTTAAATTATATATTTATAAAATACTTAAAGTATTTTTAATTTCCCTATGTTTAGTACATATTGTTGTTGCTGATCTTGGTTGTGTTTCACAACTATTTATATATTCGCATTTATACATTTTACTATACTTTTTATTGAATTGACTTCTTTTTTAGGATTATGTTTATAACAAACTCCTTTAATAACTACGAATTCATAACACTTATTTTTTTACATTTTTTCCTGTTATCACCTCCATGCATAAAACATAATTTATTAACTCGAGAAGGATGCTATAAACCTTCTCGAATACACGGTGGTTTAGAATTGCTTGATTTGTTTTTATATTTAAGATTATTTAAATAGTTAATAGTATTAGAATTACACATTGTATAAGGTATAAAATGATCTATATTAAATAAATTACGATTACTTAAATATTCTTCATATGTTAAATCTTTAATTGGACACAAACTATAATTTGTTTTCTCCATAATAATTTGTAAAATTTAATTATCTCATCACAAAAAATAAAATCAATTTTATAATTTATTAAGTATTATTATAATATTTTAAATCATTTATATATTATAATACATACTATATATTATATACTATATATTATATACTATATAAATATGAAATTATGTAATATATGCTTGAAAACATTTAAAGATAATTATGCTTTGAATAGACATATTAATAAACAAAAAAAATGCACTGATATTACTACTAAAAATAATTCAATACCTGTAGATGCGAGTTTACAATTAATAACAGAAGATAATAATGAAAAAAAACTTATAATTATAAAATCAAAAGATAAACATAACGGCCATAATGATATACCTAAAACAAGTATCATAGAACCAGAATCTTTAATAGATACTACTAGTACAGTTAAAAAAATATTAATTAAAAAATATGAATTAAATACGAAAAATGATACTATAATAAGAAATATACCAATTCCTAATAATAATAATAAAATATGTAATGTAAAATTAAATGCTAAACTAGAGCAAACCGGAGAATTATATAATTGTTCATTATGTAAAGTAGAATTTAAACATAAGAATAATTTTTATAGACATAAAAAGACATGTATTATATTAACAACGCATCAATAATATTTTGGATAGGAATATTATTGAATACTGTATCTCCATTAGTTTGTTTTTTTAATAAGGAATCTTTGTATATTGTAAAGATTTTTATAAATGTTTGTTTTTCCATTATTTTTATAGCTTCACAATTTATAATATGGGTAGACAATCCCTTTAAATGTTCTAGTTCTAATTTTTGTAAAGCTTGGAAAAACTTATTACTAACTTGCGAATGAGTTTGATTTTTGACTAAGAAATCAATGATTTTTGATTGTTTCTCAGTTATCGATTTATTAAAACATTCTTCTGATTCCACAACTATAGTTTCCTCTATTACATTATCAGTATTTTGCTCTTGGTGGTTTTCTTCTAAATGATTATATTCACAACTTATTACATTTTCATTATTAAATGTAATATCAAATCCATCACCAATATTAGAATTTTCTATTTTAGATACATCATTTTTATTTAAATAAGGGTCACGATTAAACGTTTCCATTGTATCTTTCTTTTTTATAAGAGTCATAGGTTCTATTTCAATAGTGTTTATAGTATCTATATGTGTTTTTGATATTTTATGTTTAGATAATTTCAACTCTGTTCTAAATGCTATATTACATAATTTACATTTAAATTCTTTACTCATTTTTTAGAAGTAACTAGTTGTTGATTGAATGATTGATTGAATGAATGATTGAATGATTGAATGATTGATTGAATGATTGAATGATTGATTTATTAATTAATTAATACTGTAAAATCTTACTTAAATTATTTAATCTCTTTTTAATTAAGAAGCATTAAAAATATAGTATTGCTTATTTATTTATGGTTTATTGGAATGTGTTGCGCGCAATATCCAGAAGTATTTATTGTAAATGTATCGCATTCTGGAATTTTACATTTTATACCGCGTGTCATTCTATATCCTTCTGCTCGTCCAATTGTACCCTTCGGAATTCCACCCTTCGGAATTCCACCCTTTAATACTTTATGTGTTCTTTTTCTTTTTTTAGAGTATGATTTTTTATTGCTTAATTTTCTTGATTTTGTTCGTTTGCTTTTACGACGAGTCTTTTTAACAACTGTACGCGACTTACGCGCCCTTTTAGTAACTTTGCTTAATGTATTAACCATAATAAAATAAACTAACAATAAAATTAGCAAATAGTATTTATAATAAATACTTAGATATTAAAAAAAAAACTAAAATAAATAAAAACTAAAATAAATAAAAACTAAAATAAATAAAAACTAAAATAAATAAAAACTAAAATAAATAAAAACTAAAATAAATAAAAACTAAAATAAATAAAACCTAAAATAAATAAAA
>Ga0233426_10004220_pt1 | contig 10873 bp, 11 predicted proteins | sample SI_118_April2016_6_FD_179875 | JGI IMG/M metagenome (GOLD analysis project Ga0233426, IMG submission 179875) | Seawater microbial communities from Saanich Inlet, British Columbia, Canada - SI_118_April2016_10_MG | ecosystem: Environmental > Aquatic > Marine > Inlet | place: Canada: British... | reverse complement strand
TCCGTGTTAAATAGTTTTTTAAGCAAAAACATTTTGGAGAATGTTGGTGGACACTTCAAGCTGCAATATTTCTACAGGTCAATTTTTCACCACACTGAATTTACAGCAGTATACGGACGTAATCTCAACTTTTTGTATTTACACAAATATACCGTAGATATAATTGTGTTTGAATTACCCGACATGAATCTAATTTAAAATGTTTGCTGCGGCTATTTTGGGTTGTCGAGTAACTTAATGATGGATGAAAAATCGAGCTCTGACAGACCAGCATCATTGAGGGTTTGGTATAAATTCATTGCTTCTTGCCCCATAGGTGTTTTGATCCCGGCTTGTACGGCCGACACTTGACTTAGCTTCAAGTCTTTTAACATCATTGCAGCGGTAAATCCCGGCTCATATCCTCTGTTTGCGGGAACATTTTCTAATACATTAGGCACAGGGGCATACTTACTCATAGCCCAGCATTGGCCTGACGCATTGGTCACAACCTCATGAAGTTTGTCAGGGCGTAAGCCAAGTTTGTCCCCCAATACAAATGCTTCAGAGACAGCAATCATAGAGATGCCTAAAATCATGTTGTTACAAATTTTTGCAGCCTGCCCACTTCCAGCACCTCCTGTGTGAATGATGGTTTTGCCCATTGACTCTAAGAGGGACTTTGCCTCAAGAAACGCTTGCTCCTCGCCGCCAACCATAAATGTTAGGGTGCCTGCTTCAGCACCTGCAACACCACCTGATACAGGGGCATCTAAGGGTACAAACCCTTTATCTGTTGCTTGTTGGTGAAATTCACATGAGCTGGTTACGTCAATAGATGAACAGTCTATAAAATGCGTGCCTTGCTTGGCATGTGCAAACAAACCATCTGCATCGAAACAGACTCCCTTAACTTGCTCGCCAGTTTGTAGCATGGTAACTATAATGTCATTATTTTTAGCTATATTGTCCAGTGAAGCTGCTATTGTGCCACCAGCAGAAGCTAAAGAGGTACATGCACTTTTTACCAAGTCATAGCCCATGACGTTATGGCCAGATTTGATTAAATTTATGGCCATTGGAAGTCCCATGTGGCCCAGCCCTACAAAACCGATGTTAGCCATTATATTCTCCAAAATTGTCGATGTTCAATTAATGAGTGGGCATTGTATAGCTACTTTCAGCTAGCGATGTTTCAGGCCAGCGCTGGGTAATGGTCTTTCGGCGCGTGTAGAAATGAACACTTTCCTCACCATGCATATTGGTATCACCAAATGAAGATCGCTTCCATCCACCAAACGGGTGGGCCGCAACGGGGACGGGTATAGGTATGTTAATCCCAACCATGCCCACTTGAACACGCTCAGCATATTCTCTTGCGGAAAAGCCATCTTTAGTAAAAATAGCGGTACCATTTCCATATTGATTTCGATTAACCAGCTCTATGGCAGATTCAAAGTCAGGTACACGAACGATAATTAAGACAGGGCCAAATAATTCATTTTGGTAAACAGACATATCTTCCGTTACATTATCAAATAAACAAGGTCCTAAGAAAAAACCACTTGGATACTTGGGATGCTGGTAGTTTCTCCCATCTTTTAAAAGCGAGGCTCCTTCATCTACCCCTATTTGAATGGCGTCAATGATCCGTTGGCGATGAGGGCCGCTAATGAGAGGGCCCATGTCAACAGCGTCAGCATCCCCGGCATCGATACGAATGGCCTCGATTTCGGGTGTAAGCTTTTTAATGAGCGTATCAGCTGTTTCTTCGCCAACTGCAACGACCACAGAAATAGCCATACATCGCTCACCTGCGGAGCCATAAGCCGCCCCTGCAATTGCTTTAGCAGAAAAGTCCATGTCTGCATCGGGCATGACTAGACAGTGATTTTTAGCACTACCAAAGGTATGAGCTCGTTTGCCATTTGCAGTTGCCGTTTTATAAATATATTCCGCAACAGGGGTAGATGCTACAGCAGTAAACGCTTGGACTTCAGGAGCACGTAGCAGAAGATCTACTGTTTTCTTGTCGCCATGCACAATATTGACCACCCCATCCGGCATGCCCGCTTCTTGAAGTAACTCAACCAACCGATTCGGTGTGGATGGGTTTTGCTCAGACGGCTTTAAAATGAATGTGTTGCCGCAGGCAATGGCAGGTATCATCATCCAAATTGGCACCATGACAGGAAAATTGAAAGGTGAAACGCCCACGCATACCCCTAGAGGTTGGTGCATGGTAAACGTATCAATATGCTGGGCTACATTGTTAGAGTACTGGCCTTGGAGTTGGGTAAGTATACCGCAATGATGCTCGACTACTTCAATCCCCCTAGCTATTGAGCCTTTTGCATCGTCTATTGTTTTTCCATGCTCTTGTGTTACGAGGGCCGCGATTTCATCTGTGTGTTTTTCAAGTAACTCTCGAAATTTGAATAAAATTCGAGCACGCTTAACAGGAGGGGTTTCTGACCATGGGTGAAACGCCCTTGCAGCTGCTTCTATGGCTTTATTACACACGTTTTTGTCAGCATAAAAGACTTCCCCTATGGGTTCGCCAATTGCTGGGTTGGTGATAAGCCTGCTTTCTGTGTTGGTAATGAGTTGGAATTTACCATCAAAAAAGTGTGGTACTTGATAAACCATAGAAATCACTCCTGTGAATAGGCTTAATAAGGTAGGGTTATTATTCTGTATATGTTGAGAGGGTAACTTGGTATTCCTTGCCTTTGATATTGCATTGAGAACTTGAGGTTTCAACAACTTCAAAGTGGCTGTGGTCACCAGCTTTTGTTAGTGCATCTTCAATGGCTTCGTTAATGCCTGAAGTAGATGTTCCTGTATAATCGCCTAATTTTTTTGTAATCATCCTTTTACCATCCTTTAAAATGAAACAATTTCATTTTACCACCAAATGATCATTAAATCATCAGGTTTAAATTGACAAGGCAATTGGTTTCAACTGTGGTTATGCTAAATCTAATATATGCTCTAACCCATAATACAAAGTATCTAGATCCATCACAGACGTACAAGCTAAAGCAAGTCCGGGCATAAATGCGCTTCTGTCTATACTGTTGTGGCCAATGGTTAGTGTTTCGCCAAAACTACCGAATATTACATCTTGTTTAGCAAGGATACCAGGTAGCCTAATAGCGTGAACGGGCACATCCTGATAAATCCCTCCACGTGCACCACTCACTAGTTCTTTAAGTTTTAATTGTGCTCTTTCTGACATCCTAGCATTTTTAATCAGTTCGGCTGTTTTCAGCGCTGTACCTGAAGGAGCATCTAGTTTGTTTTGGTGATGTGCTTCCACGATCTCACACTCAGGAAAAAAACGCGAAGCAATAGAGGCAAAGTGCATCATCAATAAGGCCCCAATTGAAAAGTTTGGCACGATGAGACCACCAAGTTTTTTTTCTAAACTTAAATGTTGTAGCTTGGCAATTTGTTTGTCATTTAGTCCACTGGTGCCGATGACAGGATGAGCACCAAGCTCTATGATAGTTAAGCTATTGTCATAAACACTATCAGCGCGGGTTAAGTCAACGACGACATCTGCTTGTTTAGCTCTGATTTCATCTGCTAAGACGTCATGTCGCCCTAATCCTGCTACCAATGTTAATGATGAATGCTCTTCAATGGTTTTACATGCAAGTTCTCCCATCTTGCCTTGGGCTCCATTGACGATGACTTTAATTTGCATTTAACGCTCCAAATCTTTATTTTTGGGTTGGTCAGAGGGTTCGGTTTTATTTGCCAATTTATTTTTTTTGACAACTTTCAAGGCCCAAATGGCAGCAGGAATCCAGCCAATGAAAGTAGCTTGTAACACCAATGCTATTATAGCCCCTCCGAGGTTATCATTGATTAAAAATATGACCCAAGGAAAAAATATTGCTATGAACGACATAAAAAAACGCTTCATGGTTTCTCTCTTTAAGAGATAAATGTAAAATAGAGTATATATACTTACATGCAATTTTTGTAGCGGGTGAGAACGCCTTGGGTTAAACAAAATATTAATATCAGTTAAAATATCTTGCAAAATGGTTTGAAAACTTATACATTGCACCATCAAATCGTAGCACAAACCTGCCAAACAACAATCAAATACGAGGGTTTTCGAATGAGAAAACAGGAATTGCATCCTCGCACTGCAATTATTAATAAAAAACAAAAAAACGAATCTAAAAATGCTCGCCTGAATGCACTACGTTGGTTAGCAAAAAAATTTCCAAGCGCATTTGATAATAGCTTGCAAATACGCCCACTCAAATTAGGTATTATGGATGATGTGTTAACTCACGCAGATGATGCGGAAAAAGAGGGCATATCAAAAAGCAAATTACGAGAAGCGGTTGTCGTTTTTACTCGACGTATTGATTACTTAACATCTCTAAAAGCACAAGAGATTAGAATTGATTTAGATGGTAATCCTACGGCTGCAGTAACAGAAGATGAAGCCGAAAAAGCAGCTAGCAAAATTAAGCGGCGTGTAGAAAATAGTGCAAAGAACGCTCGGAAAACGTCAACTACACCCACGCCAACTCCCAGTATAAATAGACCTGTATACCCGTCTAATTATAAGTCAGCAGAGCATGCTCCAACTTATTATTCTGAACGTAGCTCTGACTCCGATATAAGTGGTGGATCTTATAATAAACCAGTAAATTCGCCTAAATCTCCAGCAGTGATTGTTAAAACCAAGTCTTCTAAACAATTGGATCCACAAGCTGTGGCAAGACTTAAAGAAAAACTTGGCTTATCCAGAAAAAAGGAAGCTGCAGAATAGTTTGTTCGTTGTAAGGCATTATGAATGCCTTGAACTGTGCTTTAAATGAGTTTCTTGGTCGGTGGGTGATTACGTTTTTATTATTTCAAGGCAGTTTGTCCCTCTGGGCTTGCCAATAATCGCCCCTCTAGCTAACAACAAAAATACGTTGCTATCAATTAGGTTTCGCTCCAATAAGAATTGAATAATAGTTTGGTTAATATCGCTACTTGATATAGCTCTGTAGTCGTAAAATAATGGAAAAACATTATTAACCAAACTTAATTTTCGAACGGTTTCTTCGTTATCGGAAATTGCAAATATAGGCACCGTTGTATATTGTCTAGACATCCAAATCGCTGATGCACCAGACTCAGTTAGCGCAACAATACCTTCTATCGGGAAGTGATTAGCCACATGCATGCTGGCCATTGCAATGGCTTGATCTGAACGGTGATAACTGCAGGCATCATCTTGAAGTTGATACGAAAAAGAGGCGTGCTTTTCAGCGCTTAGACAAATTTTATCTACCATTTGAACAACTTTCACAGGGTATTTTCCGCTTGCTGTTTCTGCTGATAGCATTACGGCATCTGTTCCATCTAGTATCGCATTTGCCACATCAGAAACTTCGGCTCGGGTTGGCTGAGGGTTTGCAATCATTGATTCCATCATTTGAGTTGCTGTGATTACAACTTTATTAAGCCTTCTAGTGCGCTCAATAATTTGTTTTTGAATGCCCGGTATTTCTGCAGCTCCAACTTCTACACCAAGGTCACCACGAGCAACCATAATGCCCTCGGATGCCATAATGATTTCCGATAAATGTGATAAAGCTTCTGTTCGCTCGATTTTAGCGATGATGGGTGTATGTTTGGCATTTAATTTGGCTAGAAGAGCTCTTGCTTCGTCTATATCTTGACGGTTTCGTACAAAGGATAAAGCTATATAATCAACCCCTACTTTCACCGCTTGTGCCATATCTTGACGGTCTTTTTGTGTAAGCGCACCGGCAGCAAGGCCGCCGCCTTTTCGATTAATGCCTTTGTTATTGCTAAGCTTCCCGCCTTCAATTACTTCGCAAACCACTTGTTGTTCCGTAGAATCAATGACTTTTAGTTCAATCAAGCCATCGTCTAGAAGTAAGTGGTCGCCTTTGTTAAGTTCCTGGCATAAAGATGGGTAATCAACCCCAACGCCATGTTCATCTCCTTGCGCAGGATTTTTAGCGCAATATAAAGTAAAAGATTGTTTTTCCACGAGTGTAATAGCGTTTGATTTAAAAGTACCTATGCGTATCTTAGGTCCTTGTAAGTCAGCCATAATGGCTACGGGCTTATTTAGTTGGGATGCCGCTTCTCTTATGTGCCCAACCATTTCATCAAGCTCTTTGCTATGATGAGAAAAGTTGATACGAAACACATTCGTGCCCGCTTTAATCATGGCACGAATGGTTTCGGGCTTACTGCAAGCAGGCCCTATCGTTGCAACAAGCTTAGTTCGCCTCATTTGCGCGCTCTTCAAGTATTGCGACAGCTGGAAGCTTACGACCTTCAAGATATTCTAAAAATGCGCCCCCACCAGTTGAAATATATGAAATTTGATCTGTTAAGTTATATTGATCAATCGCTGCTAGCGTTTCTCCACCACCTGCAATGGAAAACGCATCACTATCTGCAATGGCAATAGCTAAAGCACGGGTGCCGTAGGAAAACTGAGGAAATTCAAATACGCCAACTGGCCCATTCCAAATAATGGTTTTTGCTTCATCTAATACATCGATATACTGTGCAACCGTATCAGGACCAACATCCATGATCATATCGTCACCAGCAATATTAGCTAAAGACTTATTAAAAGCCGGGCAGCTATCGCTGAATGATTTACCGACAACAACATCGGTTGGAAGCAATACTTTGCAGCCTATCTCTTCGGCTCGTATAAGAATTTGTTTCGCCTCTTCAATCAGGTCGGGTTCATAAAGCGAGCCACCTATTTCATGCCCTTGCGCTTTAATAAACGTGTTTGCTATGCCACCACCGGGGATGAGCACATCAACCATGGTGATAAGCTGCTTTAATAGCGACAGCTTGGAGGACACTTTCGCGCCACCAACGATAGCTAAGATGGGCTTCTCGGGTGCGTCCAAGACGTGCTGTAGCGCTTCTAATTCTCTTGTTAAAAGAGGACCTGCCGCGGCAATGGGTGCATACTTTGCTACCCCTACGGTGGATGCTTGTCCTCGGTGGGCTGTTCCAAATGCATCCATGACAAATACATCACAAAGAGAGGCTAGTTTCTTGGCCAATTCGGGATTGTTTTCTTTTTCACCAAGATTGAATCGAACGTTCTCACAGACAATGAGCTCACCGGGGGTTGCTTCTAAGCCATTTAAATAGTTCGTTTCAAACCGCACTGGGTAGTCCAGATTCTTCGCTAAATACTCTGCTACAGGTTTCATGGTATAGCGTTCGTCTTCGGTTCCCTCTTCAGGGCGTCCAAGATGAGACATAACGATAACAGCAGCTCCGGCATCTAAGGCATCTTTTAGTGAGGGTATAGCGGCTTGTAAACGTTGGTCGCTTGTAATAAGACCTTCTTTAATCGGTACGTTTAAATCTTCACGTATCAAGACCCGTTTGCCTTTAAGGTCTAGATCATTCATTTTAATCAGATTCATCAGTTTTCCTTTAAAGGTTCATCATATAATGCCCAGTATCAAGCATACGGTTTGAAAAGCCCCACTCGTTATCATACCAAGCAATTATCTTGACTAAGTTTCCAAGGACTTTGGTTTGGGTTGTATCAAATATTGCGGAAGCAGGTACATGGTTAAAATCGCAAGATACCAGTGGCTCATCATTAATTAATAATATATCGCTTGCAGATGCACGCATGATGTCATTAATTTCTTCAGCTGTCGTTTCTCTTTTAGCTGTAAAGGTTAAGTCAACGGCAGAGACATTCATGGTCGGTATTCGCATTGCAAAGCCATCAAGCTTACCTTTTAGTTCTGGTAAAACAAGTCCTACAGCAGCAGCCGCACCCGTTTTGGTTGGTATGATGGAGTGGGCGGCAGCTCTTGCTCGATGTAAATCCGGGTGGCTGCCGTCTAATAGCATTTGATCTTTAGTATAAGCGTGAACCGTGTTTAATAAGCCATGCTCAATACCTACAGTATCATTAAGGGGCTTTACGACAGGGGCTAGGCAATTGGTGGTGCAAGAAGCATTAGATACGATAACGTCAGAAGCTTGTAGCACTTGATGGTTCACACCATAAACGACGGTTGCATCCGTTTGTTTGCCAGGTGCAGATATCAACACTTTTTTAGCACCAGCTTGAATATGTTTCATAGCATCTTCATGCTTTGTAAAGTGTCCTGTGCACTCAAAGACCAAGTCAACATTCATCTCAGCCCATGGTAATTTTTCTGGATTTTTTTCAGATATAACGCTTATGGCATGCCCATCAATTACCAACTCGTTGTCTTGAACATCTACTTTGCTTTGAAAACGTCCATGAGTAGAATCATATTTAGTAAGGTGGGCCGTGGTGTTGATTCCCGATGTGTCATTGATAGCCACCACTTCAAATTCATTTAAGCGGTTGTATTCAAATATGGAACGTAAGACACAACGCCCAATCCTACCGTAGCCATTAATTGCAACACGAATTGTCATATTAACTAATCTCCGAATATCTATATTATTAACGTTTGGTCATTTTGCGAATGGCCTTTAAAGTTGCTTCCACTGTAATGTTAAGTTCCTGGTATACTTCTTCTGCTGGAGCCGAACGACCAAATTCATTCAATCCAATGACTTCTCCATCAAGTCCTGTAAATCGATACCAATAGTCAGATGAAGCAGCTTCAATCGCTACTCGGTGACGAATAGTACTAGGGAGGACTTCCTCTTGATAGCTAAGTGGTGTATTTAAAAAGCGCTCTACACACGGCATAGAAACGACGCGGGTAGAAATACCTTCTTGTTCTGCTACCTCAGCCGCCATTAAGGCAATTTCAACTTCTGATCCGGTTGCGATGAGAATGACTTCAGGGCTATTCTTCGCTTCTTTGAGGATATAGCCTCCATTACGAACGATATCTATTTGTGAGGTCAGCTTCAAAGAAGGTGAGTTTTGCCTTGAGAGCAATAAACATGATGGACCATTATGACGCTCAATCGATTGCTGCCACGCGACAGCTGTTTCAGTTAGGTCAGCTGGACGCCAAACGTCTAGATCTGGCGTCATGCGTAGCATTGCTGCATGTTCAATAGGTTGGTGTGTTGGACCATCTTCACCAAGACCAATAGAGTCGTGGGTTAAAACATAAATAACCCTTTGCTTCATCAAGGCACTTAAGCGAATGGCATTTCGAGCATAATCTGAAAAGACGAGGAATGTGCCTCCATAAGGTATAAAGCCACCATGCAGAGCTAATCCATTCATAATGGCAGCCATGCCGAATTCACGCACACCGTAGTATAGGTAATTTCCAGACCAGTTACCTTCATTGATGGCCTTCGTGCCTGTCCAGTTGGTATTGTTAGAACCAGTCAGATCAGCTGAGCCACCAAAAAGCTCAGGCAACGTTGCTGCATATGTCTCAATACATTGTTGCGACGCTTTTCGAGTAGCAATGGCTTTGTCCTGCTGGGAGCAGCTGTCAATAAATTGATTAGAGTAGTCAGTCCAGTCATCTGGTAAATCACCTTGTGCACGGCGTAAAAATGCTTGATATTGCTCTGGGTGTTGTCTTTTGTATGTTTCACACAACTCTAACCAGTGTTGCTCTTCACGCTCACCCTCCACATCATGGTTCCATGCAGTGTATAGATGTTTTGGAATGTCGAATGGAGCATAAGGCCAATTATATTCCTCTCTAATTTGGGCAATATCATCTTGGCTAAGCGGGGCGCCATGTACCTTTTCAGTACCTGCCATGACCGAGCCAAGACCAATAATGGTTTTACACATGATTAGAGTTGGTTTGCCTGTTTCCTTTTGAGCTTTTGTAATGGCTTTTTCGATTTGTGTAAAATCATGACCATCCACTTCTTCAATTACATGCCAATTGTAGGCTCTGAATCTTGCGGCAGTATCGTCTGTAAACCACCCATCAATCTTACCATCGATGGAGATTCCATTGTCATCATAAAAGACGATTAATTTATCGAGTTTTAGCGTTCCAGCTAAAGAGCAAACTTCATGTGAAATACCCTCCATCAGACAACCATCGCCTACAAATGCATAGGTGTAATGATCAACCAAGCTGATTTCAGGGGAGTTAAATTCAGCGGCTAGTATTTTTTCAGCAATGGCCATGCCAACGGCATTCGCAAGGCCTTGCCCAAGCGGTCCTGTAGTGGTTTCAACGCCCGGAGTATGGGTACACTCTGGATGCCCTGGGGTTTTAGAGTTAAGCTGCCTAAATTGTTTGATGTCATCTATGCTTACCTTATAGCCTGTAAGGTGCAATAAGGAATATAGAAGCATAGAGCCATGACCATTTGATAAAACAAAACGATCTCTATTAAACCACTCAGGGTTTTGGGGATTAAATCTTAGAAATTTTTTCCACAATACAGTCGCAATGTCGGCCATCCCCATGGGCATGCCTGGATGACCAGACTGCGCTTTGTTAACTGCGTCTATACTAAGAAATCGGATAGGTAGTGCTAACTCGTTTAAAGAACTCATTATGAATAATCGTCAGTAAAATGGGTTACTATTGTCTCTCAGATATATACGTACGGCAAGTTAAGCAGTGTAAAGATTGAATTATTTCAAAATATGTACTATCTATTTGATATTAAATATGAATTTCTGCTGTCTAAGCTTGTTGTGGATATAAAAAAACAAAGTGGAACAATATTTATATTTCATATGGATGATTTTTGTAAAAATAACTCAATGCCAATCAAAATTACTCTAATTTATGATATGGTTAATATTAATACCAAAAATAAGAATTGATTATGCTCGACTTTAGCCATTTTCGGCTAGCCATATGAAAAATATAAAAAAAAGGTTGCCAACGCTTATAAACGCTTTATGCTTCAGTTCGACTAAAAACGATGCATGGAGTATGAGCGTTGACGACGGACA
>Ga0233426_10004219_pt1 | contig 10873 bp, 6 predicted proteins | sample SI_118_April2016_6_FD_179875 | JGI IMG/M metagenome (GOLD analysis project Ga0233426, IMG submission 179875) | Seawater microbial communities from Saanich Inlet, British Columbia, Canada - SI_118_April2016_10_MG | ecosystem: Environmental > Aquatic > Marine > Inlet | place: Canada: British... | reverse complement strand
TTTTAAAATTTCATTTAAAAAAACGAATCGTGTTTATATAAATAAAGACGAATTATATATACTAAAAAATATAAAATTAAATAGCAGTTTAGATAAAGTGCGTGATATATTTTTATTTGCGTGTTATACAGGTCTTTCATATATAGATTTATATAATTTAAATATAAAAAATATAAAAAAAGGCAATGATGGCTTACAATGGATTTATATAAAAAGACATAAAACCGATATACCTTCAACTCTACCTATTTTACCATATGCGTTATATATTTTAAATATATATAAAACACAAAATAATATAAATGGAATATTTCCAATGATAAGTAATCAAAAAACAAATAAATCATTAAAACAAATATCACATTTATGTAATTTTAATAAAAAATTAACTTTTCATAGTGCTAGGCACACATTTGCAACAACAATTACATTAACAAATGGTGTTCCTATAGAAACAGTATCAAAAATGCTTGGACATAATAATATAAAAACTACTCAAATATATGCACAAGTTATAGAATCTAAAATAAGTTCCGATATGTTGAAATTGAGAAAGAAGTTTATATAATCTATTAAATAAAATGATATTTTAGCAGATATAATACTTACTTATTAAATGGCAATAAAAAAATCCGAATTATACAGTTCCCTTTGGGCAAGCTGTGACGAATTAAGAGGCGGAATGGACGCTTCACAATATAAAGACTACGTACTAACCATGCTTTTTGTAAAGTATGTATCAGACAAGTACGCAGGCAATCCAATGAGTTTAATTGAAGTGCCTCAAGGTGCTTCTTTTGATGATATGGTAGCTCTAAAAGGGCAGCCAGATATTGGAGACAGAATCAACAAAGAAATTTTAAGACCACTTTTTGCAGCCAACGGACTGGAAGGTTCTATGGAACTGGTAGATTTCAATGACGATGATAAACTAGGGAGTGGAAAAGAAAAAGTAGATACACTTTCCAAGCTAATTGCCATTTTTGAAAATCCAGGACTAAACTTTAAGAACAACCGAGCAGAAGATGATGATGTACTAGGAGATGCCTATGAGTTTTTAATGCGTCACTTTGCTACCGAATCTGGTAAGAGTAAAGGACAGTTTTATACGCCTGCTGAGGTGTCAAGAATATTATCTAAGGTAATTAGTGTAGATAAAGCAGATAAGCCTTCTTACACAGCCTACGACCCTACTTGTGGCTCTGGCTCCTTGTTATTAAAGGTTGCAGAAGAAGCACAGAACGGATTAACTTTATACGGACAAGAAAAAGACAATGCCACCAAAGGTTTGGCTATTATGAATATGTGGCTGCATGGCTATCCAGAGGCTGCTATTGCTGGTGGAAATACCATTGCTTCACCTGAATTTAAAGAAAAAGATGGCAAACTTAAACGTTTTGATTTTGTAGTTGCCAATCCGCCATTTTCTGTAAAGAATTGGACCAGTGGCATCAATCCAATGGATGATGAGTTTAAGCGCTTTAGAGGCTATGGCGTACCACCAGATAAAAATGGGGATTATGCCTTTTTGCTTCACATTATTTCTTCCTTAAAAAGTACAGGAAAAGGAGCAGTGATTTTGCCACATGGAGTCTTATTTAGAGGAAATACAGAAGCAGCTATTAGAAAAAACATTTTAGAGCGTAAATGGATAAAAGGAATTATTGGTTTGCCCGCCAACTTGTTTTATGGCACAGGTATTCCTGCATGTATTATTGTTATTGATAAAGAACATGCAGAGAGCCGTAAAGGAGTCTTTATGATGGACGCCAGTAAAGGCTACATGAAGGATGGACCTAAAAACAGACTGCGAGAGCAAGACTTACACAAAATTGTAGATGCCTTTAACAACCAGTGGAAAGTAGATAAGTATTCCCGTTTTGTACCCTTTAGTGAAATTGAAAAGAATGAGTACAATCTGAATATTCCACGATATATAGATACGCAGGAAGAAGAAGATATTCAAGATTTGAATGCTCATTTAAGTGGTGGTATTCCACAAAAAGATATTGATGCCTTGCAAGAGTATTGGGAGGTGTATCCAAATTTGAGAAAAGAGTTATTCACTCAAATAAGAGAAGGCTATTCTAAACTGAATGTAGATAAAACTTCTATAAAAAGTACCATCTATGAGCACCCAGATTTTACGCAATACAATGCTAAGCTAGATGGCTTATTTAAAGAATACCAAGGGCACAATCACGCCATTATGAATGCCATTGATGCCAACACTAAACCCAAGGCATTTATAAAAACCATTGCCGAAGATTTGTTAGAACGCTATGCCAACAAACCACTTATGGTGCGGTATGATGTTTACCAGCATCTATTGGATTACTGGAATGAAACCATGAAAGATGATGTGTACCTATTGGTAGAAGAAGGCTGGGTAGCCACCGTGAAGCGTATTATGAAGAAAAATAAAAAGGGAGTTGAATCAGATGATGGCTGGACTTGTGATTTAATCCCTAAGGATTTAGTGATTCATAAATACCTGGCAGCAGAGCAACAAGCTTTGGAAGATATGCAAGCCAGTATAGAAAGCATACAGGCTGAAATTACAGGGATTGAAGAAGAACATGCAGGCGAAGAAGGGCTATTGAATGAGGCCACCAACGATAAAGGAGGCATTACCAAAACCACTAATACTGCCTTTATAAAAGCCAATAAGAACAATGCAGATGAAAAAGAAGCTGTTGCATTAGCCAAGACAGTGTTGGACTTATTTACCAAAGAAGCGAGCCTAAAGAAAACCCTAAAAGCCAAAGTGTCTGAATTAGATGAAGCCACTCTAGCCAAATTCAAAACCCTTACCGAAGCAGAAGTAAGAATCTTGGTAGTAGAAGATAAATGGCTCACCAGTTTACAAGCGGCTATACAAACAGAGATTGATGCCATTTCACAACGTTTAACAGGTAGAGTAAAAGAACTAGCAGAACGCTATGAAAACACCATGGGCGAATTGGATAGCCAAACCCATACATTAGAAGAAAAAGTAGCTACTCACCTTGAAAACATGGGACTGGTATGGAGTTAGTTAAAGAGAAACAATCTACTCAATTGGGATACCCTAATGACTGGGGTATTTTAAATTTGGGAAAGTCATCAGTTTTAAAAGCTAGAATTGGATGGCAAGGACTTACAACAGCAGAGTATTTAGATGCTGGAGATTATTATTTAATTACTGGTACTGATTTTAAAAATGGATATGTTGATTGGGATGATTGTGTATATGTTGAAAAATTAAGATATGACCAGGATAAGAATATTCAAGTTAAGGAAAATGATGTTTTAGTAACCAAAGACGGAACTATTGGGAAAGTTGCATTTGTAAATAATGTCCGAAAGAAAACAACTCTTAATAGCGGTGTTTTTGTAATACGTCCATTACATAAATCATATTACCCAAGGTACTTTTATTATGTTTTAATGTCGGAACATTTTAAGGACTTTCTTGGTAAACTTACAGCTGGCTCAACAATATCTCACCTGTATCAGAAAGATTTTGTTCATTATGAGTTCCCACTCCCCCCAACCCTCACCGAACAAAAAGCCATAGCCACCGCCTTGAGTGATGTAGATGCCCTTATTGCTAGTTTGGAACAGACCATCACCAAAAGAAAGCCATCAAACAAGGGGCGATGCAGCAGTTGTTGACAGGAGAAACTAGGATTAAGGGGTATGATAATAATTTAAAAACGGCTGATTCTATTTATGGAAAGATTCCGCTTGATTGGGGCGTTCAAAGTATTGGCAATATTTGCAAAATAATCGGAAGAATAGGCTTTAGAGGTTATACCGTTAATGATATAGTAGATGAGGCAAGTGGTGCACTTTCCTTAAGCCCTTCAAATATAATCAATAACAAAATTAATTTTAAAAAGGGAACTTTTATTTCTTGGATGAAATACCATGAGTCACCGGAAATAAAAATTAGGAAAGGTGATATTGTTTTAGTTAAAACTGCTTCAGTGGGCAAAACTGCAATAATTGAAAACTTACCACATAAGATTACTTTAAATCCACAGTTAGTTGTGTTAAAAAATGTAAAAATTGATAGATATTACTTGTCTTATATGATGTCTTATAAAATCATTCAAAACCAAATCACGACAAGTGTAGCAGGAGGAGTAGTTCCTACTTTAACACAGGAACAAATTTCAGGATTTACATTTCCTATCCCAAATTCAATTGAAGAACAAAAGGCTATATCTAAATCTCTTTTTGATATGGATGCAGAAATCACCCAATTAGAAACAAAAAAAGAAAAATACCAAGCCATCAAACAAGGCATGATGCAAGAGTTATTAACTGGTAAAACAAGACTAATATAATTATGGAAATAAAAGCAGATGTACATAGTATTTCAAAACTAAAAGATTATTTCTTTTTAGTGCCAGACTATCAACGAGAGTATGTTTGGAAACCAGACGATCAAGTAGAGCAGTTTATTCTTGATATAGACAATGAATTTGAAGAGGGATCTACTAATCAAAAAAGCTACTTTATTGGGTCTATTATTATTGTAGAGAATAACGGTCAGTTTGATGTTATTGACGGGCAACAAAGGCTTACTACAATTATACTATCTCTTTGTGCGTTTAGAGATTTATTAAAAAATCAAGAGCTGGATAAAAAACAGAAAAAATACTTACAAACTATTGAAGAGTTGTTGTCTGATTTTGACATATCAACAGACGAAACCAAATTAAGGTTAGAATTGCAGTATTCAGAAAGTAAGGATTATTTGAATAAATTAATAGAAAATGTTCCTTATGAAGATGAAGTAACTCCATCTATCAAAAAAATGATTGAAGCACATGCTAAACTAAAATTACATTTTGAAACTTACTTAAAAGAGGGTTTAAACAACCTGACAGATTTTGCTCGTTATTTTCTAACTAAGATTGAATTAGTGATTATACAATCAGAAAATCTAAGTAGTGCTCTAAAAATATTTGAAACTATTAATCAACGTGGTGCAGGTTTAAATGCTATGGACCTGATTAAAAATCTGCTTTTTAGTGAAGCTCAGGAATCAGAATTTCAAAGCATTAAAGAAACTTGGAAAGGAATTACCAGTAACCTTCAAGCCTGCAAAGAAGATGGTAGCCCATTACGTTTTTTAAGATATTTTTTAATGGCTCGCTACTACAATGGTATTATGCGTGAAGATGATATTTATAGATGGATTATTTCTCCTGATGGTAAAGTAGCTACTAAATATGTTCAAGAACCACTTTCATTTGCAAAGGAATTAAAGAAACTATCAAAGAGGTATTCAGAATTGGTAATAGCAACAGAATTGGTTAAAGATGGTGGAGTTTATCCAAACATTACCAATATTGGATTTGTAAATAAATATAAATCACGTCAACATTTAATTCTATTATTAGCATTGGATTCTAATTGCTCAAAGTATGAAATAGAATATTTAGCAGAGCAAATAGAAAGCTTCTTTTTCTTTAGTAATACTATTGGTATTCAAGCTAAAAACAATGAGCGGTTATTTGCTTCATGGGCAAGTAAGTTGCGTGGTGTTAAATCCATTGAAGATATTAAAGAGATACTTTCCAATACAATGATTCCTTATATAGCGGAGAAGATACCTCAGTTTAAATCTGAATTTGCAAACGCGCGTCATAGTTCATATAATCCATTGTATAGATTGCGATATATATTGGGTAAAATGGAGAATACTGTATTGGAAAAATCAGGTTTACCAATAAAAGGCCACGACTTCTTTGATGATTTACAAATTGAACATATTTTTCCACAAACCCCTAAAGATGGAGTTTTGCCAGATGAATTTTTGGATTCGGATGAGTATTATAATAGTGTTTATAAACTAGGAAATGTAATTCTTTTGGAAAGTACTATTAATCAAGCCGTAAATAATTTTAATGATCTGAATTCAGATTGGTATCAGAAAAAGCAACATGAATTCACGAAATCAGATGTGGTTACAAGTAATTTAATGCATCATGATTATAGTATAGGGAAGAACACTGCTATCAATAAATTTAAGAATGATTATAAATATCAGTTTGAAAATTGGGATAAAGAATCCGTAGTAAACAGACAGAAAGTACTATTGGAATTAGCTTTTGAAACATGGAAGTTTAATGGTAATAGAATTGACAGAAAAATTGCACTAGAAAAAAATGAATAACAGCATAGGTAAACCTGAGAGAGCATCACAAAATAGAGTCATTCGGTTATTCCAATCCGAATTAGGTTACACCTATTTGGGAGATTGGGAAGAAGAAGTAAGAACACAACCCATTGAAGAAGACATTCTAAGAAACTATTTGTTAGAGAAAGGTTATTCTTTAATACAGGCACAAAAGGCAATTGATAAAGTAGTAAAAGCAGCCAATAACCTATCTAGTGGTTTGTATGAAGCTAATAAAGAAGTCTATCACTTATTGCGCTATGGTGTTACCATTCGTGAAGAATTAGGCAAACCCAAAGAAACCGTCTGGCTCATTGATTGGAAAGATGTAGAAAGTAATCAATTCGCAGTGGCAGAGGAAGTTACTGTGCAAGGTAAACATACCAAACGCCCAGATGTAGTTATTTACGTGAATGGAATTGCTCTTGGTGTCATAGAATTAAAAAGAAGTAAGGTAGGAGTTGAACAAGGGATTCGTCAGAACTTAGACAATCAAAAAGACGCTTTTATTCCTAAGTTTTTTACTACAATGCAGTTTGTAATGGCAGGAAATGATTCCCGGGGAATGCGTTACGGCACCATAGAAACCCCAGAAAAATATTTCTTAAGTTGGAAAGAAGAATCCGATAAAGACTTTGACCACTTACTGGACAAGCATATTTATTTATTCTGCGAAAAACACAAACTATTGGAGATTATGCATGACTTTGTAGTCTTTGATAAAGGTAAGAAGAAATTATGTCGTCCAAATCAGTACTTTGGTGTGAAAGCAGCTCAAACAAATGTAAGGACTAAGCAAGGAGGTGTTTTGTGGCACACACAAGGTTCTGGTAAGTCTTTAATAATGGTTTGGTTGACCAAATGGATACGAGAAAATGTTAGAGACAGCCGTGTACTCATTATTACAGACCGTCAAGAACTAGATGATCAAATCCAAAAGCTATTTACAGGCGTTGATGAAAACATTTATAGAACCAAAAGCGGTAGAGATTTAATCAACGTACTAAACCACAAAACTGAAATGTTGGTTTGCAGCCTGGTGCATAAGTTTGGTAGAAATGCAGAAGATGGAGATTACGATACTTTTATAGAGGAATTAAAAGCAAGTTTAGGTAGTGATTTTAAAGCTAAGGGAGAAATATTTGTATTTGTAGATGAGTGTCACCGCACACAATCTGGTAAGCTACATGATGCCATGAAAATGATATTACCTGATGCCCTATTTATTGGTTATACAGGTACACCACTACTTAAAAAGGATAAACAGAAATCTATTGAAATATTTGGACCATACATAGGAAATCCTTACAAGTTTGATGAAGCAGTTTCAGATGGTGTAGTATTGGATCTATTATATGAAGCTAGAGATGTAGAGCAATTTGTAACAGACCAACAAAGTATAGATCAGTGGTTTGAAGCAGAAACGAGAGGGCTTACAGATGTTGCTAAGATAGAACTAAAGAAACGTTGGGGAACCATGCAAAAGGTATTGGGTTCTAAATCAAGGCTAGAAAAAATAGTTTTTGATATAGTAAAAGATTTCAAAGTAACACCGAGATTATCAACAGGAGAAGGTAATGCTATGTTAGTTTCTGGCTCTGTATTTCAAGCGTGTAAATATTACGAGTTGTTCCAAAATAGCGGATTTAAGGAGTGTGCTATTATTACTTCTTACCAACCCCACCATGGAGATTTAAAAGGAGAAGAAACAGGAGAAGACAACCCTACAGATAAATTATTGAAGTATGAGGTTTATACCAAAATGCTCAACGGAAAATCTACGGAAGATTTTGATGCTGAGGTAAAAGCTAAATTCATCAAAGAACCAAGTAAGATGAAGCTTCTGATTGTTGTAGATAAGCTTTTAACAGGTTTTGATGCGCCATCAGCAACGTATTTATATATAGACAAAAGCATGCAAGACCATGGATTATTTCAGGCTATTTGTAGAGTAAACCGAGTAGAAAAAGAAGGAAAAGACTATGGATATATTATAGATTATAAAGATCTCTTCAAGAGCCTTCAGAAATCTATTACAGATTACACCTCTCAAGCATTTGATAACTACGATGAGGATGATGTAAAAGGTTTACTGAAAGACAGACATACAGAAAGTAAGGAGCGTCTTGAAACAGCCCTAGAGGCTCTAATTGCATTGTGTGAGCCAGTGCATCCAAAGGATGAGCCAAGTTATATAAAATTCTTCTGTGGCAATACTGAAAATCCTAATGATATAAAGGATACAGAAGAAAAAAGAGTAGGCTTATACAAGGCAGTAGTTAAGTTAATTAGAGTCTATGCCAATGTAGCTAATGAAATGCATAAATTGGGATATTCAGATGCAGAAGCAAACAAAATAAAAAGGCAAGTACAATACTATTCAGATTTAAGAGAAACCATTAAACAAGCGAGTGGGGATTACTTAGATTTTAAACGTTTTGAACCAGGGATGCGACAATTAATGGATATGTATCTGGACGCCAACTCAAGTAAAAAGATTTCAGATTTTGAGAATAAATCATTGGTAGATCTGATTGTAAAATTAGGTGATGAGCTATCAGGCACACCAGAAGAGCAAAAGAAAGGCAGACAAACAGCAGTAGCCGAAACCATTGAGAATAATGTTAGGAAAGTTATCAATGAAGAATCTCAAACCAATCCAAAGTATTACGAGAAAATGTCAGTACTTCTGAATGGACTCATTCAAGAGAGAAAGCAAGAAACTATTGACTATCTGAATTACTTAGAGAAAATAAAACAGCTAGCAAAGGATGTTTCTGATCCTGCAAGTAATGTATCGTATCCAGCTAATATAAATTCAAAGGCAAAGCAGGCATTATATGACAACCTGGAAAATGACGAAGAATTATCTATTATGTTAGATGAAGCAGTACGTTATAATAAATTAGATGGATGGCGAGATGGAGGCATAAAGGAAAAAAAATTGCGTATTGAGGTAAACAAGCTTATCAAAGACCCTCAAAAAACTATGGAACTTATGGATATTATAAAAGCACAGAGTGAGTACTAGTACAGAAACATTACAAATTGCTAATGTAGAAATTGATGTTGTTCGTAAAGAAATCAAGAATATGCACTTAGCTGTATATCCGCCATTAGGAAGAATACGATTGGCTGTGCCTCAAAACACAGATAAAGAAGTGCTGAGGTTATTTGCCATTAGTAAGTTAGGTTGGATAAAAAATCACGTTAAAAACTTTCAAGAACAAGCCAGAGAAACCAAGCGTGATTATGTAACTGGTGAAAGTCACTTCTTTCAAGGCAAAAGATATATTTTAGAAGTTAAAGAAGAAGATGGATATAGTAAAGTACAAGTAAACGGAACCAAAAAGATAAGCTTCAAAGTTTCTAAAGCAGCTAATGTTGAAGATAAGTCTAGAATTATGAAGGAATGGTATCGTAAACAATTAAAAATTCAAATTCCACCATTAATTGATAAATGGGAGAAGATTATAGGAGTTAAAACAGATGATTGGGGTGTAAAACAAATGAAAACAAAATGGGGAGCTTGCAATACAGATGCAAAGAGAATTTGGTTAAACTTAGAATTAGCCAAGAAACCACCTATTTGTTTGGAGTACATTCTGGTTCATGAGTTAGTTCATTTACATGAAAAAAATCATAATGATAGATTCATTGCTTTAATGAATGAGTTCATGCCTAAATGGAGGTTATATCGTAATGAGTTAAATAGTTTACCTATTGTTCATAATGATTGGGGGTATTAGTTTAAAGATGGACAGTATGGATTATTTTAAAAAATAACTCATTACTCAGAAAATAAAATAAATTCCTTAAGTTTGTTTTAATAGATTGGTTAGTGGTGCAAAAAGTGGTCCAAATTTTCGTTTTAAAGTTTGCTGTAATCATGTGAAAAGAGAGTAGGTTTTAGTTACTCTAAATATCAAGTTATTCTCAGTTTTTTAAAAGTAAAAAACTATTATCGGAGATTATTAAAAATAAATAATCATTAAATAAATGTTTTTGCGAGTTTTAAAATGTTTCTATAGGTTTACTTATGTTCTTAAATGTAATTGCGTGTTTACGCGCGTAGAGCACGGGTGTATCGTTAGTCAAAAAATAAAAATACTAGTTTAGTTACTAGTAATTTATTATTTTAAGATACAATATATTATATTTTTTAAAATATGAGATTACTAAGATAATAGAATAAATTTCTTAAGTTTGTTTTAGTAGATTGGTTAGCGGTGCAAAATGTGGTGCAAATTTTAGTTTAAAAGCTTACTGTAATCTAGTGAAAAGGGTGAAGGTTGTAATCCTGCTACCCCGACTTTTTTCTTTTCATATTTCCTATAAATTTTCTGTAAGTTTGCTGTATGAGAAAACAATTATTCGTAAGATTTTTTGCAAGAAATTATTATTTTATATTAAAACTCAATTAACAACCCAATGCTAGGAAGGACGGTGCCAGAGTTATTTATGATCTCATATAAGGCTATAGTGCTTTCAGAATTTTCTGTACCTTCAGCTAAAGGCCCTAAATTTGGATCTATACCATACTCAGATGGCAATTGTCTTTTTGCATTTAAAATATTTTCAATATCGATATAAGCATTTAAACTCCAAGATTTAAAGAACCATTTCTTATCAATTCTAATATCAAGTCCATGCTGGCCTTTCAAGCGTTGGGTGTTTAATAAATTATAATCTAGTACA
>Ga0233426_10004214_pt1 | contig 10883 bp, 8 predicted proteins | sample SI_118_April2016_6_FD_179875 | JGI IMG/M metagenome (GOLD analysis project Ga0233426, IMG submission 179875) | Seawater microbial communities from Saanich Inlet, British Columbia, Canada - SI_118_April2016_10_MG | ecosystem: Environmental > Aquatic > Marine > Inlet | place: Canada: British... | reverse complement strand
CGGGGCATTTAAAAACAGTAATGAGCGGACTATATTCCGAACAAAAACTCGCTTTATTACCCGAACAAATTAGCTTTTCAGAAACTGTTTTTTCTTCGATGAATTTATGCCTCTCGCTTTGTTTACTCATCCTGCTACCTCTTTTTATGTACTATTTAGGAACTAAAACAGAGCCAAAAAAATACACTCTCTCTAAAAAAGATGCGACTTTAGATTTTACTGAAACCGAAGGAGCAGAACGACTAGACGAGTCTAGAATAGTGGCTTATGTGTTTGGAGGGATTGTTTTAGCATTTGCATTTTACAAAGCATTTATTTTACCAGAAACCATGACGCTAAACTTCATTAATCCAAATTTTATAAATTTCTCTCTTTTAGGTTTAGGTATTTTAATGCATGGTAACTTTAATGGTTTTTTAAAGGCGCTAAACAAAGCTATTGGTGGTGCTTCTGGCATACTCATTCAATTCCCTTTGTATTTCGGAATTATGGGATTAATGAAACACTCAGGAATGATTTCCCAGTTGTCTGACTTTTTTGTGAGCATTTCGAATGAAACAAGCTTTCCGTTGTTTACCTTTTTAAGCGCTGGTTTGGTAAACATTTTTGTTCCGAGTGGTGGAGGCCAATGGGCAATACAAGGCCCAATTATTATAGAAGCTTCTCAACAACTAGGAATTAGTTTATCTAAAAACATAATGGCTCTATCCTACGGAGATCAGCTAACAAATATGCTTCAACCATTTTGGGCATTGCCTCTTTTGGGTATTACGGGTTTAAAAGCAAAAGAAATTCTTCCTTACACATTGTTACTAATGTGTTTGGGTGCTGTAATTTTTATAAGTGGATTGTTGCTTTTTTAAGGATAATTTAATCAAGCCATTGAGAGTCGAGCCAAATTAATCGATTTAATACCCATTCTTTCATTCTAAACACCTCTTCTTCGCGAGAGCCAGACTTGTGTTTATTTGGCCAAATATTTTTATTGAATGCATCCCATTTCTCAAAATTTAAATTCGCATCATTCTGCAATAAATCTGATATGTTTTGAATACGATTATCTATCTGTTCATTACTTAATACCTCCTTACGATAGTACTTGTACCTTGCTCTTAACTTAGTCTGAAAAACTTCATTAGACCAGATGCTTTGCCACCAAAGAGGTGCTGCAGTTTTATTTTCACCATCTATAACAAAACCATCAGTAGCGAAGCCTTGTGCATGTTTTGCTAAACCCCAAGCAATATTGAAATCCCAGACCGTAGGAACATACATTTTGACTCCATCGAATGCTAAATAAGTACTCAAACGATAGGCGTCTATATTTTTACTAAGCTCATTTAGTAGAATCAAATCAATAAAGCTCTGAATATTAATCACAGATAAATCGTTTGCCAATACAGCTTTTTCGAAAGCCAATAAATGCGAATCGATTGCTGCTTTCTGATCAAGACTAGGTTTTGAAGGAACCTCGAAAACATAGGCAGGAGCTATATAATCTGAATGGGTTGACCTGTGAATAATATCACTTGGACCACGGTCAATTTGAACTAAAAATGCATCTTTATTGCCAACAAAAGTACGTTCTCTAAATTGTGACTTTGGGTGGGGTAACAACAAATAAATACCCTCATAATTTCCATTTACAAGCACCTGATTAAAAGCCGATTCGATAGAATTATTGGTTAAAGCTCCAAACAAATCATAGGTTAATTTATTCCGAATTAAGGACCGATCTATATAAGGCGAATAAAGCACCGCTTTTTTCAAGTTAATCGAATTTACACGAACAGATTTTTTAGACTTGAGTGCCAGTTGTTTTTTTGGAAAAGATTTAGAACTTGCCCCTCTGATTTTAACTTTAGTATCCGCTAAAATCGAATCATCCCCAAAAACTAAAGCATCTGTATACACTTGATCGTTTATACTCGAATGAGCTGATACTTCAATCCAAGGGAGTGAAGACTCTTTCGGTTTTTCTCGTTTAAGTCGATCCAGATCGGCTATTTTAAACACCTCATTTAATGAGTGCTTGCGCTTTTGTTTAAATAGTATTTTAAGAGTATCGTCAGACAATAATTTAACTTGATGGAGTATTTTACTATGCTCTGAATAAAATGAGAACGCTTTTGCTGGCAAGTGAAGTTTAGGATAAAATGCATTTGCTAAGCCCTGATAAATTAAGTTGGAGTCTTGAAATACATAAAACGAAGTTTTCTTTCGAAGAAAAAATTCAAAATAAGATTGATGCTCTTGAGGAGTAATCGATAGTAAACGATAAACAGAATCTTGACTTTCGGAAAGTTCTACTGGAGTAATTGAGGTGATTTTCTTGTTTTTGATAAAACTTTCGGCCTCATTATTAGTTATAAAAGCACTTTCTACCTGAATAAACTCATTACAAGATGCGGCAAATATCAGGATTAAAAAAAGTCCTACACATCTCATTGCTCGTCTTGTTTTAATTGATAAAACTGATTTCCAATCTTTAGCGAAACGGAAGAAGAATCTACAAGTGTGTAATTTTTAACAGTAAGGTAATTTGTACGCTTCCTATCGGCTGGCCTATGTTTGTATATAAATGCTTCCGTTTTTGAAGGGATTTTCGAAAGGGCATTTAAGGAGCTAACAAAAATTCCATCAATAAAAAGATCTGCCTTATGCAATACAATATCAAATAAGGATGTATTTTTTAAGATCAGTATATTTTCGCTTAGCCGGTATTTTAATTTTTCAGGAAGTATATACATTTCTTCTAGCTCTATAACTTTAGAATAGTTTGCAGAATCTAGAATAGTAAGATTAGACAATTGATCGATTTTGCTGTATTTTTTATTCTCAAAGAAAACATCATTTTCCGAAGATATAGTACCGCCTAAACTATACAATTTGTTTTTCCTGTAAGCTTCAAAAACAAGAGTATTAAAGGCGTAAGTATTATTTTCTGTATTCACATTTGCACTGTCTTTAACCGATAATCCAATTTTATTTCCTAAAACATAATTATCATACACCCTAATATTAGAAGATTTCCCGTATTGCTCTGCACCAACCGAAATACCTTTATCTGCTGAATTCACTAAAGTATTGTGACTAATTAGCACATCCTCGCATGCATTTAAATCGATAGCATCGTCTGGAGAATCTTGCACTAAATTATTAGAAATTTTCCCATCCCGAACATTAATAAACTCAATTGCATCGGGCGTATTGTAAAATCGACTGTTTAGAACGCTAGATTTTGCCCAATTTATATTAATCCCTTCGCCTTTACCATTTCCATTTATAGTAAGGTTATTTATAGAAACATCTCCATGCCAAACCCAAACAACCGATGGTCTTTTAGTTCCAAACTGCATGGGTCTTTTGTTTATGTTTATTTCTACCGAATTAAGAGAAACAGAGCTGTACTTACTATTTAGTAAGCCCTCAGAAATAGTGGTATTTTCTATTTTATTTGAAAAAGTACTGGAGTAAAAATAAATTGAGTGGAAAAAACTATTCGGCTTATCCGGACCAATATAAATTTGGTTTTCCTTGGAGCCTTTAAAATCAACTCCTCCAAATACTTTTATTATAGCGTTTTTATTTAATAATACTACTGCGCCTGCCTGGGCAGACAAAACTACTTTTTTGCCCACTAATAAAGAATCGAAAATTCGATATGGAGAGTTTTCCTTGGTTAAGATAAGGTTTGCATTAAGCTCTATGGGGAGTACGGTACCAGCTTTTAACTCAAAGCTGTTTTTTGAGTTAAAACCGTCTACTTCCAATCCATTTTTTAAGGCTGCAACTTTCCAATAATACCTACCCAAGGGTAAAGCTTCGCTAATTTCTATACTGTTTCCCTTTGTTTCAATAATTTTTGTATCCTTATCGTCTCTGTATAAAAAGTCTTTAGAAAGGTATACTTTATAAGATAAGTCGAGGCTATCTGCAGATTTACTCCAACTTATAGAAAAAGGAACAGACAAGAGAGCTGCCGTTTTATTCACTTCAAAAGATAAAGGAAATTTCTCCATCATCTTAATGGCTTTTTTAGCTCTGTTTTTTAAAAATTTAGATTCTTTTTGCAAAGCTTTTTCCCACTGTTTTTTGGTTTCAACTTTATCCGTCTCATCTTTTAAAACCAAGGGCAGTAACTGCTGATCTATAGAGGCTAAAATGGGCTCGTAAAAATCAGCACCAAGTATTGTTTCGAAACTTAAAAGTCGTTGTTTTACCGCATTTCTTATGGACGCACTTAAATAACATCTTTCAATTAACGGATTGTCATTTTCCCAATTGCTGGAGGTAGAATGGTAGTCGAAAGGTTTCCAATTATAATAGGAAAGAGATTTGTCTAAATCCCATGGAATGAAGATCCATTTTCCATTATTAGGAACATCCTTGTAAAGGTAATAATTATGGTAATTAGTGCTTCCGTTGGCAATAAAATTATTTAGCGCTAAGTAGTCAATCAGTTTGTTGTAGTCAAAATTTGCTTTTATATATGCCTCAAAATCTGCTTGTTCAATATCTTGTAAATCTTGCATCAAACTTCGCAGAGCTGTCCAATTGCCTTTTTTATTAGACTTTTTCTCCCATTTTTCATCTAATTCGCTCAGAGTATATAAACATGCTCCGTCTTTGGTTGCTTTAAATAGGTCTCCTTTCGGGTTTAATTTATTTCGAATTAAAAAGTCTGCATCCATATTTTCTATTTCCATGAATAAACCATGGAAAGAGTTGTTTACATAAGTAGCTGCAATAGAGCTGGAAAAACAGGGATAATTTAACTCTTTAAAAATTAAAGAAGAGAGATAGGAATGACTAAAGCTTTGATCTTTGTATTCTGCATTCAAATTTAATTTAGACTTTCCATTTACCTTTCTACCTTCTAAAACTTTAATTTTAAGTGACTTTTTTGGATATTCTCTAGAGGAATCACCACGAATTCTCAGTTTAATTTTTGTGGTATCTATATCAAACTTCAAAAAGGCTGGTATGTACTTGTTTTCATTAAAATTTTCATGAATGGACTGAAAACTGGTAGAGTCTGAATAGATGTAATACGTGTTTACTGGTAAACTATGAGAACCTGAAGAGCAGGAGTTCACTAGGGTGAGTACTGAAACTAAAAAGAAAAAATAGTTTGTCATTTCTTGGTATTAAACTATAAATAAATCAGCCGTAATTTTATCGGCAAGCAATTTACCACTCTCAGCGAGATAATACACTTCATTTTTCACAAACACATAATTCTCTTTTACGTACTCATCTATTTCTTTTCTAAAGTAAACCGCCAATTCGTTTGAAAAGTCTTTTTGAATAATAGGGATGCTACAACCCCAAATGGTACGAAGTGAAGTCATTACGTATTCGTTGTAACGATTTTCTAAAGTCAGCGATTCTTCTTGTAAGGGTAGGCTGTTTTCTTTTAACAATTTAATATACTGGGCATTATTGGAAACATTCCAAAGTCTTTTATTGTCATAAAATGAATGTGCAGATGGTCCTAAACCTAAATAGCGGTATTTTTTCCAATAAGAACTGTTGTGTTTACTGTAGGCTCCGGGTTTACAAAAGTTAGAAATTTCGTAGTGTTCGTATCCATTTTCTCTCATTTGGTTCATCAAAATAGTAAACTGTTCTGCGCTATTATTTTCGTTAACATTAGGTACTTTTTTGTTTAAAATTTGGTAGTGCAATTGTGTTTTTGGCTCCACAGTTAATGCGTAAGAGGAAACATGAGGAATATTTAAATCAAAGGCTGTGTTTAGATTTTCTAACCATGCAGAGTTATCCATTCCAGGAGTGCCGTAAATTAAATCTATGGAGAGATTTGTAAAACCAGCTTGCTTACTCATTTTTATAGCGTTTAGCGCCTCTTCTGAGTTGTGTGCTCGGTTCATAAATTTTAAATCCTGATCTCTAAAAGATTGAATTCCGATGCTTAAACGATTAATTGGAGTATTTTTAAGTTGTACTATTTTCGAACTAGTTAAATCATCTGGGTTGGCCTCTAAAGTAATTTCTGCCAAAGGACTTACTAAAAAACTACTGTAAAGCTTTTCAAATATTCTAGCTATGTCTTGGTCATTTAGCAGGGAGGGAGTTCCTCCTCCAAAATAAATACTATGAATAGTTTCTTGATCGAAAACAGCTTTACGAAGTTCTATTTCGATGAGTAAGGCATCTACAAAAGAAGCTTTCATTTTTAATGTAGTGGAAAAATGAAAATCGCAGTAATTGCAAGCTTGTTTACAAAAAGGAATATGTATGTAGATACCAGCCATTAAGCTTTGTTAAGAATAACTCTAAAAGTGGTTCCTTTGGTAAGTTCTGAGGAAAGGACAAAAACCTGTCCTTTATGGTACTCCTCAATAATGCGTTTAACTAAAGACAAACCGAGTCCCCAACCGCGTTTTTTTGTTGTAAATCCAGGCTCAAAAACAGTTTTCAACTCACTGGATTTAATTCCTTTACCTGTATCAGTTATGTCTATATAAATTTTTTTATTTTGCTCTTTTATACTTAAAAATATCGTTCCTTTTTGCTCTAAAGCATCAATAGCATTTCGAATTATATTTTCTATTACCCAACCAAATAATTGAGGATTTATGGAAGCAAAAACAGGTGAGGGAACATCTATTTCATATTTAACCTTAGCCGATGATCGGTCTTTCATATAATTAAAAGAGTGTTTTAATACCTTGGTAAGATCTAATTTAAATAATTCTGGTTGAGAGCCAATTTTAGAGAAACGTTCGGCAATTGTTTGCAATCTCAATATGTCTTTATTCATTTCAATAGCAATATCGTCTACACCTTCTTTGGCTTGTAATAAAGTAATCCACCCCATTAAGGATGATAAAGGTGTTCCAATTTGATGAGCTGTTTCTCTTGCCATTCCTGCCCATACTTTATTTTGCTCTGATTTACGAGAGGCACTAAAAGCTAAATATCCTATTATAATAAATAGGGTTACAATAAGTAACATTACGTATGGAAAAAACTTTAATCGAGTTAAGATAATTGAATCCTTATAGTAAATTCTATTTTCTTTTCCATCGGCATATTCAAAGACTATAGGCTCTGAATTTTTCTTCATTAAAAGCAATTCCTTTTGAAGGTAGCCTTCTTTTTTTATTTTGTTTGGAGGAAAATTTTTATGGTAAAGAATCTTGCCTTGATCATCGGAAAGAATAACTGGGATTGTATTGTTGTGGTTTATCACCTCGAAGATAAAACTTATGTCTTCGTCTAGGTTGTCAATATCAGTAGTTTGTTCGGTTGCTTTCGCCCAAATCTTAACTTTGGTACGTTCTTCGTTTTTTAGGTCTTTAACTAAGCTGTTAGTAAACCATAAAGTAGCAACACCTATTACTAATGCAGAAAGCAGGAGTAATGTTTTATTTGTTTTTTTTATCTTCAAATTGAAAAGCACTCTATGCAAACGTATAAAACAACTGAATATTAGAATTTAGTAATTTCAACGTTAAAATTAACGTTGAAATTACTAAAATTATTTTTTACAGCATTCTAAGAAGATCGAGTTCTTTTTTCTCTAAATTCTTCCAAGAGCCACGTTTTACATCTTTTTTAGTAAGGTTTCCAAACACCACTCTGTCTAAATGAAGAATTTCGTAACCAAAGCTTTCAAAAATCCTACGAACAATTCGATTTCTACCAATATGCAACTCAATACCAACTTGCTCATGAGAGGCTCCTTCAATGTATGAAATACTATCTACAGGAGCAGGGCCATCCTCTAAGGTTACTCCTTTTACTATAGCTGCTAAGTGATGTTTAGCTAATTTTTTATCGAGCGTTACGTGGTAAATTTTACGTACACCATGTTTTGGATGAACTAGTTTTTTGGCTAATTCTCCATCGTTCGTAAACAACAACAACCCAGTAGTATTACGGTCTAACCTTCCAACAGGGTAAATTCTTTCGCTGCAAGCATTTTCTACCAATTGCATAACAGTCTTTCGATCTCTATCGTCGGATGTAGTGGTAATAAAGTCTTTGGGTTTGTTTAAAAGAATGTATTTTTTCTTTTCACCACGAATTGTTTCGCCGTTAAACTTCACCAAATCAGATGGAGAAACTTTAAAGCTTAAATCTGTAACTACTTTTCCATTAATTGTAACAGCACCTGCGGTAACAAACTTTTCTGCTTCTCTTCGAGAGCAGGTTCCTCCTTGTGCTAAAAACTTATTTATACGAACCTTGTCGTCTAAAACACTACCTTCTTTTGCTTTACTAAAAGTAGTATTCGTTCTTTTCTTAACGAAGGTGCCATAGCCTTTCTTATTTTCTGCAGCTCTTCTTCGGTCTTCGCTTCGCTTCTCTGGATCGTGATGACGCTTTTTGCGATCTTCGGCCTTTTGACGATCTTCGGCCTTATAGGCTTTTACTTTACCTACACGTTGCTCAGATCTGAAACTTCTTTTGGACATATTCAATAATTTTTGCAAATATAAGAATACATCTGTTGTTAGAGCTATAAACAGGTAAGTTATAAACTTTTAAAAACCAATGTAATACATACTCTTGGTACAAAAACATTCCAAATAAAAAAGATATAAGTAGATTTGCGTCAAATTATAAACATGGTTGTAGAAAAATCTGACGAGTTCTTTATGCGTGAAGCACTAAAGGAAGCAAACAAAGCATACGAACTAAAGGAGGTTCCTATTGGTGCTGTAATTGTTTGTGATGGACAGGTGATTGCTAGGGCTCATAATTTAACAGAACAATTAAATGACGTTACAGCCCATGCAGAAATGCAAGCCTTTACCTCTGCAGCAGATTATTTAGGGGGTAAATATTTAAAGGAATGCACGCTTTATGTAACCATAGAACCTTGTGTAATGTGCTCTGGAGCATCTTATTGGACTCAAATAAAACGAGTAGTGTATGGAGCAAAGGACGATAAAAAAGGTCCCAGTAATTTAGGCATTAGTTTGTTTCACCCAAAAACCAACCTTACATTGGGTGTACTGCAAGATGAATGTGCATCGTTAATGAAAAGATTTTTTAGCAGCAAAAGAGGGCATTAAATAATATTCTAAAAAGGCTGTATCTAATTTAGTAACAGTTTTTTTTACAAAAACTTAGCACTACTTCTTTATAACTTTTGGCACTCGAATATAGTCTGTATCCTTACCTCCAGCATTTTTAAGCGCATCTTTTTGACTCAACTCATTCTTTACTTCATCAACTCTCAGCACGTTGGTTTCACTACTCATATAAACCAAAGGCTCCGTAGTAGAAGTGTCTACACTTTCTAGCTTACTTACAAAACCAAGAATTTTTTCAAAATCAGATTTCATTTTTGTTTTTGAATCGGCATCAAACTCTAGTCTAGAAAGATGCGCCAAACGCTCAACTAATTTATCGTTTACTTTCATAATATGTCAATTTATCGTTTATGATTTTGTAAACAAAATCTCTAAATTCATGAATATTTTCTGTGGTATAAGTCCCGGCCTCTATTGGCTTGTGAACAAATACTTTTAGTTTCCCTGCACAACCTTCCAGCTTATCACTTGGCATACATCGTTTATTATCGGCAAAAGTTACAGGAACTAAAGCTACATTTTGCTCAATTGCCATTCTAAAAGCTCCATTTTTAAAGCGTTGTAATTTCACTTCTCCCTCCGGAATACCACCTTCCGGAAAAATAGTTATACCCACCCCTTGAGAAATTCTTTGAGATGCATGCCTATAGGCTTGATACGAACTTTTATTACTAGTACGATCTACCAATATCATTGTTTTTTTGTAAACCCAGCCAAAAACAGGCAATTTAGAGAGTGATTTTTTTCCTACGAAAACAAATATACTTGGAATAATTGCAAAAATAACAGGAATATCTAAATACGAAACATGATTAGGACATATAAGATATGCTTTTTGAGGATCCAGTTCTTCTTCAAATTCTACATCAACTATAAAACCATTACAAAAAAGCAAAATTTTAGACCAACTTCTACAAACCGAATGAAAGGCTGGATACCACTTTTTATTGAGTAATAAAACCCATAGCAGAGGGAAGAAAAACACAAGTCCAAAAAAGCCAACAAAGGCGAACCACAAACGCCAAAAAAAATGTAAAGTTTTTATTATTCTTTTCACCATGCAAAAATATAAACTTTTAACGAATAGGAATTAGAAAATTAGAATGGCTTTCCTATTTTTACCAATTCAGATAAGCAGACAATATTATGGCTAGAATTTTAACGGGTATACAAAGTAGTGGAGTTCCACATTTAGGCAATTTACTTGGCGCAATTATCCCTGCGATAGAATTATCAAAAGACCCCAACAATGAGTCTTTGTTTTTTATTGCAGACATGCACTCACTAACAACCATTAGAGATGCTACTTTATTAAAAGAAAACACTTACGCAACTGCTGCTGCTTGGATTGCTTTTGGCTTTGATACCGACAGCAATATTTTTTACCGCCAATCCGACATACCTCAAGTATGCGAATTAATGTGGTATTTAAATTGCCTTACCCCCTACCCAATGCTAGCTAATGCACACTCTTTTAAAGACAAGGCCAGTAAACTACACAATGTAAATGCAGGCTTATTTACCTATCCTGTGCTTATGGCTGCAGATATATTACTTTATGACGCAGAGATTATTCCGGTAGGAAAAGACCAAATACAACACATAGAAATGACACGGGACATGGCTGGTGCTTTTAACCATATTTATGGAAGTACCTTGATAGAGCCAAAGGTGATGATTGACGAAAAAGTGATGACTATACCTGGAACTGATGGCCAAAAAATGAGTAAATCGTACAACAACTTTATTAATATATTTTTAACTGATAAAAAGTTAAGAAAACAAATAATGGGCATTGAAACAGATTCTACT
>Ga0233426_10004213_pt1 | contig 10884 bp, 10 predicted proteins | sample SI_118_April2016_6_FD_179875 | JGI IMG/M metagenome (GOLD analysis project Ga0233426, IMG submission 179875) | Seawater microbial communities from Saanich Inlet, British Columbia, Canada - SI_118_April2016_10_MG | ecosystem: Environmental > Aquatic > Marine > Inlet | place: Canada: British... | reverse complement strand
GGCATTACTTATACAATTAATACTCAATATTCTTTATTAAAAAATAATATTCCGGTTAATTTTAGTGATTTAGATAGTACATTACTTGATATCATGTGGAATTATGAAAAAATGAAAAAATAAAAAAATAAAAATTGTTTTTATCATAAAACCGTCAAATGTGTAGTATTTAGTATTCTTCCTCTTCACTATCCCAATTGTCTAATTCTTCGTGTTGTAATTTAATGGAAGTTCTTCTAGGTGGAGGATTTTTTGTTATACGACCTTCTAATGCTTGTTCTTTTTTATCCAATGCGTAAATTACTTCTCTATTGTTGTAATTCAATTCGCGATTCTTAATATAGTATTGATTACGAGATTTGGTATCCATAATAATTTCGTATTCTGTAAACAAACTTTGCTTGCTTTCTATAATAGTGTTATAATCTTCTTCCATATATTTTTTCACCTTATCCCATTCTTCTAATTTTACAGCAGCATCTTGATACTCCCATAGTTCTTTACAAGTCCATGGTCCAACCATATCCATACGATATTCGAGTTTATTATGTAATAAAGAATATTTTTCACGTAAATTATGTATTTTTTCTTTCAATTCATCAAATTTGAAGTATTTTGAAATAGACAAAATGAGCGAAATATAAGTAGCAATAAAAATAGAACAAACTGTTACTACCGTGTCAGATAATTTGAAATGTTGTTGGGTAGCCTGTAAAAATCCAGATATAGTAGAAAAGAAAATGACAGAAGTTTGGACATTATTGATGGTATTATTTAAGTCGTCGTATTTTAAATCTAATAGTCGCTTGTTTTCTTTACATTCTTTTAACACAAATACGTTGCTACGTTTTACTCCTTTCAATTCGTTTTTAAATATAATATATTCACGTTGATTATACCAATCGGTAGTGCTATCATTTTTCATATGTTGTCTAATTTTTTTAGATCCGGTAAACATGTTATTATCGTAATCAGATATATTAGAATCCTCCTCTTCTACATTATTATCTAATGTATGAACATTATTACGAGAGTTATTAGATTTTCCATTAGGTAATGCGAGTGTATTTAATTTTTCTAAGTCGTCGGTTGAATTATCAAGGTTATTTTCTATATCTGCTTCAGGTATATCGTTTAACCTAATATCTCCAAGATCGATGCCATCTATATTTAAATTATTCAATTTATTATTATTACTCATATTATATATATAATTTGAATATATATTTTTATATCACTTCAATTCTATAAAAATATATTTTATTGTATTGGACTATATTGTCTTCGATTTTACCATTTATTCTTTCGAACATTAATCGTTGCACCGGCCTTTTTCTTTTGTGCATTGGTTGGGTCATACATTTCATCCTCATCGTCTGAATTTAAGTCCTTAGATATTTCCCAAAACTCTTTCGATCCTAATTTAAATCCTGAATGATTTTGTGCCTTATACCAGAAAATTTGGTCGTTTAATTTATTTGATTTAGAATTGTTGTTTATTACTAAACATTCAAAATTTTCTGTACATTGGTCCATTACTTGACAAAATGATTCGAATGTAGGAAACATACCAGCATAATTTTCCCAAATACGCTTTCTGTTTGCAATATATGGCTCTCTCAATATAAATACATAATCTATATTAGTTCTTAAATTCGGAGGAATACCTAATGGATATTGCATGGTAATTACTAACATAATTTTCCAATGACGACCATTCATAAACAGTAATCTCATCATTTTATCTTTGGTCCATTTATTATCATATAAACAATCATCTAATATAACAAATGCACGTGGATCAATTGTTGTCTTTTTATAGGCTTCCATTTCTTTTTTTATTTGCTTTAATACTGTCCGCTGCCGCTTAAGTATGTTTTCGATAATAGCAGTTTGGTATTCATCATGAATAAATAATTTAGGAATGTGTTCAGCAAAAAAACCATTACCCGCTTCTGTTCCAGAAATAACTGTACCTATCGGTATATCTTGATGATAATATAACAAATCTTTTACTAAAAAACTCTTTCCTGTATCTCTTCGACCAATTAATACAATAACCGGTCCTTTATTTTCATCTGGTCTAAAACTTATATTTCGCATATCGAATTTCTTTAAATCTAATGTCATTTCTATATCAAACATAGAAAAAATACTTGGTGAAAATACGAAAAACCTTTTGTTTCGGAATTATTAGTTAAAAAATGAGTAATAAATTATTTTTACAAATATAGATAGATGAATAATATAATTTATTATAGAAAAAACAAAAATGGTAACATCTTTAATAGTTTAGAAAAATCTATATTTCAGGTAAACAATATACAAAATTATATTCCTATTTATGACAATTTTTTTTCATTTCACGATACTAATTATAAAAACATTAACTTAAACAATACCTACTATTTAGCAGAGATTAACCAATTTTATGATAAAAACAATATGGAAGCCATAGTATCTGATAATTCAAATAATAAATTAACACGAAACGTATTTTGTAAATTTTCACCATTACTAGACCCATTAAAGTATTTAACTGGAAAATATGACTCTTCTGATAATAGCCTATTATTACCAACCATTAGTATAAATTCAAATCTTTCAGAGCTATATACTTTAGCTAAATCATCTGCTAAACTTAAAATAGAAGACAAGAATAATTCCGCTTATGTCGATGGTTTTTTTTCATATTTATCTAGTTTACTGCTTAATAATTTTGGTATGACAAATGCAATTGATTTTTACGGATCTTATTTATGTAACCAATCTAAATTTCTCTACGATATTGCCGATGATATTGATTATTTAGATGAAAGTGATTTTTTCCATCAAGAAAAACTTTCCCTTTACGAAATGGATAGTGAAATATATTCCAGTATTTTTAACACATACTCTAGATCTAATAAAACAAAACTAACTATCTTGGAGAAAACAGACACACTAAATATAGATAATATTAGCGAGATACTTGATATTTCCGATTCGTCTAATGTATATAAAGGTTCTGATCCTCAATATAGTGAACTAACAATAAACAATATTGAATTACATGACAACTCAATTAGTATAGTAGATTTTAGCGACGTGTCCATATATAAACAATCTTCTAATGCAATACAAAACATTAAACCTAAGTCCCACTCCAATTCTTCATGCAGTTCAAATTCATCACACACGACTAATACAGATGATGATGGTGGAGATGATGACGGTGGAGATGATGACGGTGGTGATGATTCAACTGAATATGAAACAATAGATGATGATAGTGATGATGATAGTGAAGTCATGTGTCATATATATAATTTTCCTGTGGAATTAATTGCTATTGAAAAATGCACCAATACATTAGATTCACTAATGAGTGACAATAATTTATCAGATAAAGAGTGGTGCTCATGTTTATTTCAAATAATACTTACATTAACAACATTTCAACGTGTGTTTGCATTTACACATAATGATTTACACACTAATAATATTATGTACATAGAAACTGAAAAAAAGTTCTTATACTATAAATTTAACAACATATACTACAAAGTTCCTACTTATGGAAAAATTTATAAAATAATTGATTTTGGAAGATCTATCTATAAATTTCAAGGTAAAATCATGTGTAGTGATAGTTTTCATCCGAAGGGAGATGCTGGTAGTCAATATAATTGTGAACCATATTTTGATGGTTCCAAACCTCGCCTAGAACCAAACTATAGTTTTGATTTATGTAGATTAGCATGTTGTTTATTTGATGATTTTGTAGATGATATCATTGAATTGCCACATTTATTAAAAGAAAATAAGATTTTATCTTTAATTTATACATGGTTAATCGACGATAAAAAACGTAATATATTATATAAAACAAACGGTGAAGAAAGATACCCTGAATTTAAATTATACAAAATGATTGCTAGAACCATACATGGAGCAATTCCATCGGAACAATTAAACCATGAAATATTTGCAGATTATGTTATTAATAAAAAAAAGATTAATAGGAAACAACACATTATTAATATAGATAATATACCGTGTCTAATGTAAGTAAAATGCTACGACATAATTGATAAAAAATATTAGTAGAAAAAATATTTTTTATTATACCTTTGAATATTTACAATGTAGAAAATCTAAAACCCTGGATTATCTACAAATGCGTCTGGGGATGTCTTTTCAGATATCTTAATATCGAATTGCGAGTATAAATAAATACCTAGTGTAGAGGTAATAAACACCATTAACGCTTCTCTAAATAGTACCTTTAATGGTTTTTTATCATCATCAGATGCAAACCTCATTTCTACAAATTTAAACAATACAAAAACTACAGTTATAGCTAAAGAATACATCATAATTTTCTCCATTTGAAATAATGATAAATATTATTTCAAATATTTAAACGAAATTTTATTTTTACATTTTTTTACAATTCATTCATTCACAATAAAACGATACGGATTATGTTAAAATTTCTATCTCGTGTTCTGATAAGGGCGATTCATTTATTTTTTTCTTTGTTTCTAAATCATGAATATCTAAATCATCTAGTTTTACAATATCACCAATTTTAATTCGCTCATTTATTTCATCATCATCGTCATCTTCTTCTAGATTTCTAACATCGTTTCGTAGATTGCTTATCTCTTCCAATGTATCTATATCTTTAGGTGCAGTTACAGAAGAAATATTGTTATTTATATCAGATGTCTCATCTACGTCAGAAAAACTAATACCTGACTGGTTCATTGTATTATTTGTTTCATTTGTTTCATTATTGTTGTTTTCACTATCATTATTTTCAGTGTCTTCATTTTCATCAACAATCGGTTCAGTTGAAATAATCTCTTCAGACTCTTCTACATCTACATCTTCCTCAACTGTTTCATCCATATATGCTTTTATAATATCTTCAACTGGTATATTATCGCGAATCGTATTTATAATCCCTTCGCGAACAATCACTTCTAATTCCCTATTATGTTTTTGCATTTGTAAAGGACTGATATTTCTTTCAAACAAATAAATATTTGTATACACCTTTCTCGCACAATTGATATAAATATTATGTATAAAGACATTTAGTTGAGGAACATTAATATCTATTTTCTTTTGTTTGCTACCTACACGCATACTTGTTAAATTTTTCAATTGTATGATATGAACACAACTAATCAAATCTTCTAAATATCCACAATTGCTCTTTTCAACAATACGCTTTACTTCTTCTTCAATTATTGTCGAGTTCCATTTTGGAATACGACTAATAAAATTTTGAAATGTCATTAAATATTTGTCCAATTCATCATTTTCTTTGCATAACTTCCATGATTCTTCAAAAATAGATTTAAACCCTTCGATTAGCAATGGTGTTAAAATATTAATCAATCGTGCACACCATTCATTTCTAGACTCTTGTAACGTTGCTGTAGAATAATCATCCATTTACATAAATGATATATTTTCTAAAGTGTAATCAGAACGTATTAAATAAAAATATAACAAATTCGATATTAACAATTTTTCATTTCTAAATTCCTTCCTTATTTTATCAAAAAACATCACATATTCACATTTTTTTATTAACGATATAGTCTTATCTGTTTTAATACATTCTATTACGTCAATTGCATTAAATCCCATCTCATATAGCCTTACAGTTGTATCAAATATTATATTTATTTCTACATTTTTTATAGAAGTGTCGTGTTCCTTAATATTGCCTATTAATTTACTCATTTCGCCTTTCAGTTTAATACGTTTTTGTTTGGTAGTATCTATTTCAGAAAAACAATCCTTTATTTGATACGTATGTAAATTTATAATTTTACCGTTTATAGTAGGTTCTGGTATAAATATTTCACAAAAACGTGATAAAATCGGTTTTAAAATTTTATATTTATCGCTTACTACTAAAAAAAAACGGGTAGAGTGACTAAATAATTCAATACATCTACGTAATGCTGACTGTGCATCAATAGTTAATTTATCAGCATTCAATAATACTACACTCTTAAAACGTTTGCCATTTTGAATATTTATATTTGTTTTTGCAAAAAATTTCAGGTCTTCTCGTATAAATTTTATTCCTTTTCCTTGAGCACAATTTACGCTCATTATAAAATTTTTCATAATATCGCCATCATCATTATATATTTTTCGCAGAAAGTCGTTTAATATCGTTTTTTTTCCCGACCCCGACGCACCATGGAATAACAAATTTGGTATTTTATTCATATCAATATAATTATTTAATTTTTCTGCTATTTCTGTATGTATATTTAAAGACATTTACTTGTATTACATAACCAAATATATTTATATGTATTTTTGCTATGTAATATTTACTTGTGTATGTATATACACTACGTTGGTAAATTATACAATATTGGTGGTTTTTGCGTCTTTGAACTACGTAGTGTATAAAAATATTCATATAAAATAAAATGTTGTTCTAGTATATATGGGCTATAAATATGGAGTATGGATGACATACGAACATTCATTGTTACAAACATCACATATTAAACATGTAACTATTGCATGTTTAATGACAAAAGAGAATGCGTTAAAGTTATATGATGAAATTGTAAATAAATATGGTGATACTTTTGAGGTTTTATTACACGGAAAACATGCATTTTATGACGCCGCGTTTTACGAACACGATACAAATAAAACGTGTTCATGGGGATTTGATGGAACTTGTGATATGTGGGATACTTTCAAAACTGTTTGTGATAACTATAAGTGTGATTTTTCACATATACCTCACACTAGTATCGATTATGGGATTAGTCCAAATTTACTAAAACCGTATTCTATTAACAATGTGAAAATACAATGTAAAGTTCATTGTGCTGATATTAGAAGTGATTTCCCTGAGGATTGGAAACTAATAGATAGTAAATAGTGATAATTACAAAATACACATAAAAACATATATATAGTATTAGTAAATGTCTATCAGAAGGTATATAATCGATTTTTACAATCAGACATTGTTATATGTTGCGTCCATCTTATTTTTTTTAGAAGATACTAGATTTTTTCTTCCCTTGGAAAACATAATGAAGAATGAAGCATAAAAGCATTAGTGAAAAATAATAAATCAATTCGTTTATTATTTTTCATTATTGACAATATGTCAAAAATGTATTTAGTAAAAACTGTTCAAACTTTGGGTATATGGATTTTCTTTGAATGCAGTTAATATATCAGGTTGGATTCTTTCACATGATTGACAATTATCGTAATACTGGGGCATATTCATTTTTCCGTGTGTTTCCATAGAAGGGACAGAGCCACCTGCTACGTGATTTTGAGGAGCCCACATTCTATTGTTGTCTCTATCATTGTCACGTTTATCGATCTTCATATTTTCATTTGAGTTTAATAAACCCATTCCTCCTTGGTTAGGACGATTAACATATGTTTTATTTACATTGTTACGTTGATTGTATGCAGCATTATAAACAGCATTTCCTGTTTGGGCACCCATACCACCAGAATTACCAGTATAAGATGTATTCGTTGTATCACGTTGATTCTCAATAGGTGTTTGCTTATTCACTAGATAACCACCATTTGTTTGACCTTCTACATTTAAATGGTTATTATCTAATTTTCCTTCGGTTGTCTCACGAATTGTTGTAGGTGTGCGATCTGCAGGATTAAATACGGTTGGTGCGGAGACAGTTGTACCAGCATTACCATTTGGGCGGTAATTTCCAATTACATTTTCCTTTCTAGATGGTCTTAACACATCTAACAACGGTGCTACAACAGCACGAACTGCACCGTGAATTGTACCTAATTCAGGACCCTTTGATATAGAACGATTATTTGGCAATGCCTTATAACCTTGAACACCATAATCACCTTCTCTAGCGCGACCTCCACCTCTTTGACTAGGATTTGCTATAGGTGTTGCCTCTAATTCTGGACGTTTGGGCGCTTCATTTTCACCAGTAGTATACATTTTAGTACCATCGGGGTTAGAATCAACACCAAAATATTCCATCGATGTGGTTGCTCTGTTTACATCCTTATTTACTTCAATTGCACGAGATGTTTGTCCTTTTTCTAAACCTGTTGTTGTTAACCATCTATCTGGTGTATTTATAAAATAAGTATCGGGTAAATGCTTTTCTACAGCACCTTGGGTTTCCTTCGTAGCAGGAGCATTATTGTAATAGGTGGCGGGTCCCTGGTGATTCTCTAAACTATAAGTTAATTTAGGGTTTGTGTCAACACGTAATTGATCAACATTTTTATCTACCCATTTGTCACGTGCGTCTATACCGGCATTGAAACCTAATTGACCTTCTGTAGTATATCCTAAATCTAGTCCTGGTGCAACTCTTTGCTCCTCCCATAATTTGGCATTTGACATTTTAGAGGATGGATTTACACGAGATTGTAAAAAGTCTGATTGATTAGGTGCACCATTCGCATAACGCATGTTTTTTTGAGGAGCAAATAATGGTGCCTGTTCTTGCTTTCTAATTTGTTGACTACCTGAACCATTCATATTGTCTAATACTGTTTCGTTCATATTAGCATCAACAGTACTTCCCTTTATTCTAGCGCCAAAAAAAGGAACCATATTATTATGCTTAAATTCCGATTTGTTTATTTCACTTCCGGTTAATGACATCATCTCGTTAGAATTAGAAATGGTGCCAAATTGATCCGGACCATTTTTATATTCTTCGTATGTTTCTTGATTAAAATATCTGTCTGTTACTGTATTGGGATTGTTATACTTTTTTGTATTATTCTTCTTAACCGGCTTGTTAGTTGGATAATTTTTAGGCGGTGTATTATTGTTTGGTAAATAATTAGTACTTTTACCCATATTTTCATAGGCTTCTTTATTATTTTTATTTTTATTATCTAGATTATCTTGATTAGATGCAACGTATAATCCACCTAAGGCTATTAATGGTACTGCTATTTCCATTAGTATATATATATGTTATATATTTTATAAATAATTATAGAACCAATTTTTATAATTATTTTTGTAGTTTGTAGTTTCTTTATATTTTTCCACATGTATTTGTTTTATTGCAGTTATTTACATCAAATGATTTGCTACCATAACCACCAAAAGGTGCAGTGGAAATTGGTGTAGAATCAGTATTACTTACACATGGTGCACTTGCAACAAAATTATCTTTCTCTAAAATACGGCTGCTAAGATTATTCTGAAATGGCATACATGTATTTTCTTGTGGATCTAAAGGTAAAATTGACCAGTTCACTTGTTCTAAATCTCTATACATCCATGCTGGATCAGTTACACGTGATTGTTCTGTTGAAAAATTACAGGTTGGATATTGTATTTGCTCACTAGGGGCTTCGTGTGTTTTATAATTGTTACTTTCACAATCACGTGTTAATTCGCGTCCTAAACCCAATAAATCGCTTTCTAAATTTATTGTATTTGTTCTTAAATTACCACCCCAACTTTGAAGACGCATTTGTGGATCTGCCATATATACTGGTTTATCACCATTACCTGGCATATTTAACATATATCTTCCTGCACCAGTTGATTCTTGCAATTGTTTTTTTATTCTACATGGATCATCATGAAATCGTGTAAATGACATATATATATATACATAACAATATTTCTTTTTACATATTTTTGATAATATGTACAATTACATTTTCATTCTTTCCATTTTTTCTTTCATTTTCTTCATAAATACTTCCTTATCAAATCCTACATTATTATTTTCTTCACCTAATTTACTCTCTAATTGTTTTGCAAGACTAGAGAAAATATCATATTTCATTTTATCAACAAATAGTAGAGGATTTTTTTTATTTTCATTGGTTGTACTTGGTTCATTAGTATGTGTAGAATTTAAATTTATTTCTATTTCATTATTATCGTTAAAAATAGGCGTATCATTTGGTGAAACTAACAACCTTGGTATTTTATCACTATTATATTTTTCGTTAATTGTTAATAATGGAATATACAGTATAGTGTATTTCTCAATGCGATGTGAGGGAATAGATGGAATATATGTATTCATAGAACAATCTATACATGGTACGGTATAACTATGATTTGACAACGAATAATAACTAATCATGGTTCCACTATTTACATGTGAATCTATTAGACATTCATGAATAAATTTATTTAAATGTTCCTTCATTTTTGTTAACGTTTTTAATATAGTCGTAGTCATAAATATTCTATCATACGTTCCTGCTAAACATAATACATCTTCCCACCGCCCCTTGATAATATTTATATTTAAATCTGGTCGTGTTTGTCTCATTTTTTCTTTAAAAATTTCGTATTTTTCCCATACCTGTGGTGAACACTCAATAACAGTATAACTAGTAACCGAGTCAAATGAAACTATTTTTTCTGCCGAATAACCCATACCAAATCCTATTTCTAAAATTGTTCCTGATGGTTCTAAATACTCTATACATTTTTCCATGTATGGTTTCTCCCACTCCATCATAATATCATGGGTTCCGTTTTTACTTTGTAAAATATCATTTCCGCAAATGTCTTTTGTGTATTCTAATTTCATTATATACCTAAAGATAGAATTGATTATATTATTTAAAACGAATGTTATATATAAGGTAATATGAATAAATATCCATATATTTTGTTTTATAGACACGAACCATATGCTAATATTGATGAATTTATTAAAGAGAATGAATCCAATTTTCAATGCACATTTTCTATTGTATCATCTGTTGATGATCTAAATAAATTATATAATCCTAACCATCATTTGTTAATTACTTATGGTGATTCCTATAGTGAATACGAATATTTATGTAAGCATATGCCTAGTCGTTTTTCTAGACGATGGATTCATAAATCTCACA
>Ga0233426_10004210_pt1 | contig 10896 bp, 8 predicted proteins | sample SI_118_April2016_6_FD_179875 | JGI IMG/M metagenome (GOLD analysis project Ga0233426, IMG submission 179875) | Seawater microbial communities from Saanich Inlet, British Columbia, Canada - SI_118_April2016_10_MG | ecosystem: Environmental > Aquatic > Marine > Inlet | place: Canada: British... | reverse complement strand
GGCGGTGGCGGCGGTGTGTACATATTTTGTAGTTTCATTTTCTTAAATCTGGCAAGTTCGCTTCGGTGTATATAAAATGCTTTATCTTCTTCGTCGTTCGTAGAGTATGTCTTTTTCAACGGTCTAAGTCTTTCTAACTCTTTTTTATGATATGCAATTTGTTTGTCAACGTTTTTCATGTTTCGAATTGTATCTTCCAGTTTTGTAATTTTATTTTGTAACTTTGTGGTCATACCCTCTAACTTCTTATGTTTACTCTTCAACTGGTTGTTCATATTTTCTAACATTTTGCGTTGTTTCTTGTTGTATGCGAGTGCAGTGTTCTGGTAATCTTGGCTCATTCTGAACAGCTCTTTATCTTCATCACATGAATGTGTCTCTTCGTGTTTACGTTTTGACATTTGTTTGTGTGATAAGATGAGATGTAGTATTTATATACATATGTGTAACTTTTTTGTGTTTTTTGTTTGTGTTTTTTGTTTGAATAAGAGTATAAAGTATCGAGTACTGATGTTGTATGGATAACAAACGTCGCCGCATCACACCTTCCCGAGTTTCATACCGACCATTGTTAGTAGGTGCCTATGAATATTATCAGAAGGAAATGTTGACATCATTGGTCTCTTTGAAACCCAAAACTCATTACGAAGCTGTTACCAACCAAGTCAAGACCAAGCAAAGAAATTACGGCGATGTTCGCCTTTCCAATATTCGTAAATACCTTGACAATGTCAAAGGCTATGACCGGTCTGAAATGCAGAAACAATTTCACGAATCGTTTTTGCAAGCAGTCGCCCTGCATTTGTACAAAGATGACCCAGAAGTGGACATGGACAAGATATGCTCGATGAATGAGTGGCCTAATCTCAAACAACAGGTTCTCTGTCTGACACCTCGTCGATTTGGTAAGACAACGGCCGTAGCAATGTTTGTGGCTGCCTATTTTTTATCTGTCGAAAAGGCCCAGTTGTGTATTTTTTCAACTGGTAAGCGTGCATCAGATGCAATGCTTGACAAGGTGCACGAGTTTGTGAAATTGATTGACGAGGCTATGGGTACAAATCACGATGCCAACTGCAAGCGCAAGGGAGAATTTTTGTACTATTATGGTGAAGGAACGAATGATGTGCGTAAAATTTCCTCGTATCCGTCTGGTTCCGATAAATTGCGTGGTGTTGGTGGTGACTTAATTCTGCTCGAAGAGGCAGCGTTTATGCCGATTAAAATGTTTCACGAGGTCATTGTGCCGTTATTAGAGCTGGAGACCACAGCCCTCATCTGTATTTCAACACCGCAAGATTCTAGCAATTTTTATTCGATGATGTTTGAGATGGTCGATGCTGGTGGAGAAAAACTTTTCAATCAGATTCAAATTTCAATGGTCTGTGAAGACTGTAAACTGGGTCCACATCCAGAAAAATGCACCCACATGAAACACCTATTGCCCAAGTGGAAGTCTGGTGGTAAACAAGACATGGTGCGACAGATTTACGGCGACAATACTGAAGATATGTTGCGCGAGTCGATGGGAGTAACTACTAACGATTCCTGTGCCATCTTTCAGGACAATTGGCTCGATGTCTTTTCGAAAAGGTCACCCTATGCTTCTGCCGGGGTGCCGTCTGTTATTTTTGTAGCCTGTGACCCCAACGGCGGTGGTTCGTCGCAAATGGCCATTGTGTCACTGTACCAAGAAAATAACAACTTTGCTGTCTGTGGTATGGAGTCACATGCTGTCAAAGGTCATGGCGAAATTCGCAACCTACTCGAGACGCATGTGCGTGCCATACGCTCAACATTTCCGTCCAGCTATATCATTTTTGTGCCAGAATCCAATTTAGGACACGAAGCCAGTCACATGGCACATATGCTGCGAGATGTGCCCAAGTGTCGTTCTTTAATGGAAAGGGGCGAACCTGGTGTCATTACCACACACAAGAGAAAAGAACTATATGCTAACACAGCAGTAGAACGCTTTGCTGGGGAAGGTATCTGGTATGCCGAGCGTTTTGTATGTGCAAATCCATATGGCGATGCCAATGCTCGCGAGGCACGTGTAAAACGGATGTTTCGGAAACAGTTGGGCATGTTCAGTAAAATTGTGGTACCTCGTGGGAAAGATTACAATATACCTAAAATTATTTATTCTGGAAAGGAACAAGGTAATGATGATTTAGTGATGACATTTATGATAGGTCTCTACTGGTCCATTCAATTTATGACAGGACGGTCCGACCCCTCCGCCAAAGACCTACAATTATGACCTGATAAAAAAATAATTATGTATCTTGTTTAATACCAGTGTGATATTTGTGTAGATTTACAGTTAGAGTGGCGCTATACTGTACGACTTGGTGGTTCAGGACATTTTAGCCACAAATTCAATGCATCCAAACCAAAATCTTTATCGTCCATCATCGACAATAGTCTTGCTGCTCCACGACTTCCAACCGCTGCATTCTTCAACAGTTCAAGTCCTCGCTCTGGTTCCGACTCGAAAATTATTCTGGATAACTGGAACATAGCCGAATAATGTCCCAGCGAAGATGCCTTTTCTAACCATAGTCGGCCCATAATATCCGATTGTGGAGCACCTTGACCATCAAGGCAGAAGTTTGCAATGTTCCACATGGCCCACGCTTTTCCTCTCTTGGCATGTTTCATCGACCTGAGATAGAGTTCCTTGTGTGTTGTTGCGGCCTCTCCCCGACAACAACCACATTTGCCGCGGTGTGTAGGGTCATCCATCAACCTTTTGGCACATTCTCGACACAACGATTGTCCACAACAGGTTAACCGGACAGAGTCCGCTTCAAATTTGGACAAATCCTCTAAACAGATCCAACAGCATTCAACGTCACACATTTTGTTCCATATACTGGTGTAGCCACCAGTATATCGTCATAGTCATTAATTATGTGAAAAGATAACTTCATCTTAGAGATGTCGATTAAGTTATTGTTTAATACCAGTGGGATATACCAAAAAGTTAGGTGAAATCGTGTGTAGATCTAGGATACGCTCAATCGGAACTCTACATATAGGACATTTTCTAGACATCCTCTTGACTCTTTTCGCACATCGACGACACATGCAAGCATGGCGACACGGTACCAAGACAGTATCGACGCAGCGAATCATGCACACCACACACAACTCTTGCGATTTGTCCTTACATAGTACCGCTTCGCCCTCTTCGCCTACCGCTTCGCCCTCTTCGCCCTCGTCGTCATCGTCGGAGTCCGACGACGATACCGCTTCATCCTGCGGCACGGGATATGTCATCGCCGTGGCACCCATAAACATGTCACTCATATCCGTCACCTGCGACATGTTGAACGTCAGCGGTTGATTGAACGATGTGGCACAATAAAACATGTCACTCATATCCGTCACGTAATTTGTGTCCCAATCGAGTGGTTGGTTGAACGCAATGGCATTAGCAAACATGTCACGCATACAAGTCACCTGCGCTGTGTCGAACGTGAGCGGCTGATTGAACGCTGTGGCACCATAAAACATGTAACTCATATCCGTCACGTTTGACGTGTCCCATTGGGAGATATCGCCGTTGAACAATGTGGCCATCATAAACATCCAACTCATATTCGTCACCTGCGACGTGTCCCACTGGTCAATTGGCGCATTAAACAGAGGCATGTCTCTGAACAGCTCCGACATGTTCGTCACCAGCGTCACGTCCCATGTGTTGGGTTCGCCGTGATTCTTCTCACCGCGACAGTACTCTTCAATCCATGCTCGGAGCTCCTGCTTTGTTGTGGGCACGGACATTACTTATAGAACATGTCTATTTAAATACCATCAAAAAAACGAAATACTTGTATGTTTATAATGTTATATTTATTTTTTCCGCAGGCTATCAAATATTTAGAATAGAAATGCGTTGCTTCTGTTCTTGTGATAAGCGCTTATGTATCTTGTTTAATACCATTATACTATCAAAAAAACGAAATATCAAAAAAATGAAATAGTTGTATGTTTATAATCTCTATTGTATCCGATGGCGGCATAAGATGCATGCGTCTCTAATGTGTTTGGATGTCATAGTCTAAGTCAATGATATTTTAAGATATAGAGCAGGCCAGAGGGCAATGGCGCCGCCGTTCTTCGGGATGCGGATGCAACCACCACTGTTCTCCACCACCATCACCACCCTTATATCCAATCTCGCCTTGTTGTCTCTTTAAAACAGGACGAAACCGATGCTTTTTTGGTGTTTGACTTCTTGTTTCTGCGGGTTCGAAGTTGAGAGGTTGTTTAGGAGCGCCTGACATTTCCTATATTTCTTTGCTATATATATGTACAAAAAACTGATAAAAAAATAAGTTATGTCTCTTCTGCAACTTGTTTAATACCAGTGAGATATATTTTATTAAACAGTATACACTCAATCGGGGTTGACATCTTAATTGTCAGCCTAGATGTAAAAGAGATTTTTTACTCTATTTAAATCATTTTTGTAAATATATTTCAATATGTTACAAAGTCTCAAAAGTATGACGCGCTCCCAAATCGAATCTTCCTTCGATATATCGGGGAAAAAAGGCAAAGAAGGTACGACCTTCAGAGCCGGTGAATACGCAGTCAAACTCTTCAAATCTACAAAATCAAAAGCCAAATTAGTTTTAGAAGCCGATCTCCAAAATTTGGCTGCTGGTTACGGGGTCGCCCCAGTGGTTCACTATGTCTCCGAAAAACAAAAGTTCATTGTTATGGACGCCTTGGAAGAAACGATCGTTGATAAAGGAAGGCGTGATGAATGGACAACATTGCCAGAAGAATACGCCGCCCAATTGTATGCCCTTTGTAAGCGGTTGGATGCCGCCGGTGTGGTTCAAAACGATGGCAATCCCCTGAACCTGATGTTAGATGGAAATGGACGCCTGTACATTATTGACTATGGGTTTGCGAAGAAGATTACGCAAAAGATCATTAAGAAACGTGGTCCACAACCGAATGTGGATCTGACTCTTTGGCATTTTTGTAGACAGTTGCGCCATTATGGATTTGCGAATGATCTTAAAGAAAGTATCGTGGATAAATACATGGGAGATAATTCCTTTGTGGATCAAAAGTTATTGGATAAGGGTGAAATACTTTTGGGACCTATTGGGGCAACGGCAGCGGTTGTAGTAAGAAAAAAGAAGCCATCGTCGGCTGCCACGCCTCCACCCATGGTAAGAAAAAAGAAGCCACCACCTGTGGCACGAAAAAAGAAACCACCACCTGTGGCACGAAAAAAGAAACCACCACCTGTGGCAAGAAAAAAGCCAGTGCCTGTAGTAAGAAAGAAGAAGACGAATAGAGCTAGACCCGAATCAGAATCAGAATCTGACGAATCGAATCCGGACGATTCTGATGATTCGGGCGAAGAATCAGATGAAGAACGTGTGGAGGTCGCGCGCCGAAGTTCTGCTCAACGAAAGAGTTTTAAAGGTCCTCGCTACGTTCAACACGTCAAAAAAGGAACACTAGGGGAAAGAATTCAGGCCCGAGCAAAGTCCTTTAAAAAGTATAAACTACATGTAAGTAAAGATTAATATTTTTTTATTCGACAAAATATCAGTCACGTATCAAAAGAAACAACCTTTTTTGCTGCACGCGGGTACAGTAAATTTAAAATTTTAATGGTACATTTGGTTTAAACAAACGTTGATCACGATACCCTTTTTGTATCTTATCCGATGTCTCTCTCATTTCTGCCCCCTTCCGTTCTTCCTTCTGCAAAATCTTTTTTTCCTCTTCCAATTTCTCTTGGACATACTTGAGAGCAATTTTGGCGGTCGATACATTGGAGACATATTGCTTATATTCGGCACTTTTCTTGAAATCGCGAAGTTCAGCTTGTAATTTTTCCTCTTCTTTTAACGCCTTACCTTCATACTTGTCCCAGTTTTCAGCTTGAGCGGCAGAGAGAATTTCCACCTGCTCAATTGTTGCCCTGCATGTGGGGCACTCGTTTTTAAATCGAGGCGCCAGTCCCAAAAGTCCGCCCGCATCTGGATCCATATTCTGTTCAATGTCTGCATCATTCTCATTTAACCATCCATGCAGTTCTGGCGTGCCAAACACGTGTTTACATGGTAAACATCGAGCGGGACCCAAAGTATATGTCTCCCTCGTTATTACATCTCCCTGCGTGAGTAATTCGACGTGACTCTTCGAAATAAATTCCTCAGCATCGTCTGGGTCTGGTTTCACGAGGCACATCTTGGGTAATGTTCGAAAATCATCCGTAACAAATATGCCTCCAGACCCGGTTGCAATGATGTCGTTCATCTTATCAAGTTGACGGTCCACCACTCGTGGGCGTGGATACGTCATCGCTGTGGCACCCTGAAACATCTCAGTCATAGTCGTCACCTGCGCCGTGTCCCAATCGAGCGGCTGATTGAACGCTGTAGCATCCATAAACATCCAACTCATATTCGTCACCTGCGCCGTGTTGAACGCCAGCGGCTGATTGAACGCCTCTGCTTCCTGAAACATGCTCTCCATATCCGTCACGCTCGATGTGTCCCAATCGAGCGGCTGATTGAACGCTCTGGCACCATTAAACATGCGACGCATAATCTCCACCTTCGACGTGTCCCAATCGAGCGGCTGATTGAACGCTCTGGCACCCCAAAACATGCGACGCATAATCTCCACCTTCGACGTGTCCCAATCGAGCGTCTGATTGAACGCATCAGCTTCCTGAAACATGAACTCCATATCCGTCACCTGCGATGTGTTGAACGCCAGCGGCTGATTGAACGATGTTGCACCCGCAAACATTTGACTCATAGTCGTCACCTGGGACGTGTCGAACGTCAGTGGTTGGTTGAACGCTGTGGCACCCTGAAACATGCCACTCATATCCGTCACACTTGATGTGACCCAATCGAGCGGTTGATTGAACGCCTCTGCTTCCTGAAACATGAACTCCATATCCGTCACGTTCGACGTGTCCCAATTGAGCGGCTGATTGAACGCTGTGGCATCCCGAAACATGTGTCCCATAGTCGTCACTCTAAACGTGTCCCAATCGAGCCGTTGATTGAACGATGTGGCATACGCAAACATGCCATTCATATCCGTCACCTGTGACGTGTTCCAATCGAGCTGATGATTGAATGCCTCTGCACCCCAAAACATTCCATGCATATCCGTCACCTGGGACGTGTCCCACTGGTCAATCGGTGCGTTAAACGTCATCAGTCCTCGAAACAGTCTCGACATGTCCGTCACGCTGGTGACATCCCACGTGTTGGGTTCTCCGTGGTGCTTCACGCCTTCACAGTACTCTTCAAGCCATGTGCGGAGCTCCTCCTTTGTTGTGGACTTTGGACGTTTGACAGGTTTGGGATATGTCATCGCTGTGGCACCAAAAAACATGGCACGCATATTCGTCACCTGCGCTGTGTCCCAATCGAGCGACTGATTGAACGCAATGGCACCATGAAACATTAATGCCATATTCGTCACATGCGATGTGTTGAACGTCAGTGGCTTATTGAACGCTGTGGCACCATAAAACATGGCTTGCATATTCGTGACCTTCGCCGTGTCCCAATCGAGCGGCTGATTGAACGCTCTGGTACCATTAAACATGGAACGCATATTCGTCACCTGCGATGTGTCCCAATCGAGCGGTTGATTGAACTTATCGGCATCCCGAAACATGGAACGCATATTCGTCACCTGCGATGTGTTGAACGCCAGCGTCTGATTCATCGCTCTGGCTTCATAAAACATGCCACTCATATCCATCACCTCCGACGTGTCGAACGTCAGCGGTTGATTGAACGCTGTGGCACCATAAAACATGTGACGCATAATCGTCACCTCCGACGTGTCGAACGACAGCGGCTGATTGAACGATGTGGCACCCCAAAACATGCGACGCATAATCTCCACCTTCGACGTGTCGAACGTCAGCGGCTGATTGAACGCATCAGCTTCCCGAAACATGGAACGCATATTCGTCACCTGCGATGTGTCCGTAAACGCCAGCGGCTGATTGAACGATGTGGCACCCCGAAACATGCCACGCATATTCGTCACCTGCGATGTGTCGAACGTCAACCGTTGATTGAACGCTGTGGCATTCATAAACATGCCACGCATATCCGTCACCTGTGATGTGTCCGTAAACGTCAGCGGCTGATTGAACGCTGTGGCACCCGCAAATATTTCACACATATCCGTCACCTGGGACGTGTCGAACGTCAGCGGTTGATTGAACGATGTTGCACTCCAAAACATGGCACTCATATTCGTCACCTGCGATGTGTCCCAATCGAGCGGCTGATTGAACGATGTGGCACCATAAAACATGGCACGCATATCCGTCACCTGCGATGTGTCGAACGTCAGCGGCTGATTGAACGCTGTGGCATTCACAAACATTTCACGCATATCCGTCACCTGCGACGTGTTGAACGCCAGCGGCTGATTGAACGCTGTGGCATCCCGAAACATGAAACGCATATCCGTCACCTGCGCCGTGTCCCAATTGAGCGGCTGATTGAACGCTGTGGCATCCCGAAACATAAAGCCCATATCTGTCACCTCCGACGTGACCCAATTGAGCGTCTGGTTGAACGATGTTGCATCCCGAAACATGTCACGCATAGTCGTCACCTGCGATGTGTCCCACTGGTCGATTGGTGCGTTAAACGTCTCCAGTTTGTAAAACATGGCACCCATATCCGTCACCAGCGTTACGTCCCACGTGTTGGGTTCACCGTGGTTCTTCTCACCGCGACAGTACTCTTGAAGCCATTTACGGAGTTCTTCTTTTGTTGTGGGCTTTGGACGTTTTACAGGTTTTGAGTCGAACGACATTTTCTTAACACATTTTGGTTTATATACTATCAAAAAACGAAATATCAAAAAAACGAAATAGTTGTATGTTTATAATGTTATCTTGCCTTTCTTCATAGTGACTTTCTGTCCCTTTTCCATACCCTCTTCATAATATTGTTCGTTATCAAAACATTCGTGGCTTACACCACGTGAAAAACGACCTCCCACGACATCGTACGCCGGAGAAGTGCGTTTGGGTTGACAAAAACAAACCTGTCGCCCATGATGTCTTCAATCCAGTCCAGTTTCGTATTCAACAAATGTAGAATGGACAAATTACAAGTGTATAATATAAGACCATTTGGTGAAATTTGTTTTTCGGCATTCGGCACTGGACCGTTGACGGGTTCTAATACATATTCATAGCCATTACACCCGCCCGATTTACATGAAAGTAGAATGCGAGGACTCTTTTTGAGTAGTTTGTTAGCTGCTTTGCGTGTTATATGTATAATCATACAATAGGTAAAAATATATTGTTTTTATAGTACAATCATCTCTTTTTAAGTTAATGTGTATTTATCAGAGTAATTTGTGTAAGATAGACAATGCAATAAAGTCGTCCACCATCGGGTCGAGTCCCAAATCATGCATGACCGTTATTTTCTTGCCGTCCGCCAGTAATTTGTTCAGACCGCCTTTGAGCTGTTTCAAACGCTGTTGCAAACTTTCATCCACTGATATATGACTGTCGGCGTTGACACAGGCCAACATCACAGCCAAATGTTGCTCAGCGTCAGGAGGGGGAATTCCAGCAGCGTCAGAGAGCATGCAATGACACACGTATCCGTCAAATTCGTTGGTGTCACCATCAAACGCTTCGCCCGCCGCGTAGTCAGGCAATTCTTTAAGCGCCGACATAACGGCCTTACTGATAAACGGCATGAGGGCTCCCGCCTGCGCACCGTCCAAATCATTATCAGGCCATAGTCTGTACATGGCCACTAAATGTCCGGCCTTGTCTCCCTCCTTATCTTTTCCCGCGTCGCCAGCGAAAACATCTTCTCCAAGAGCTTTAAGGGCATCGGCCAAAGTCGCTACTTTGGCTTTGTTCTTTGCGGACAAGTTGGCTTTTTTAAGTTCCGAGACTACTTTTTGTTCGAATCGTTTGCGTACGCCCCCAGACAATGTTGCAAGTCCGAATTGACGATAGAACGAACCATCAAAACGCGAGGTGAAAAAAGCGCCCAATCCATACTGGTGTAGTTCGAGAATTTTTCCATTGTATAACGCCAATACTTGATCCCATTGAGTCTGTGTGTATTTGTGACACATCCCTGCGTCAAATGAATTGACATCGGTGACTCTGGCTTTCAACTTAGCCAGAGACCCACTGCCGATGTTAAATCCGGGCCCCTGTAAATAAATATGAGACTCCTGGTCAGCCCCTTCAAACATGTCTGTGGAGAGACCAGTGTTGAAGTTTGTATGGCCAATCATCAATAGTGTGTCGTCTTTTTTAGCGGTTGGGGTGTCGATGACCTCCACGGACGAGGTGTTGACGGTTTTAAATCTCGGTGCTGAAGACAGAGGTATGCGCCATGTTCCGCCCGACCCAACCCGCTGTGCAACATGGCTAAACTTTGGGAACAATTCTTGGGCAAATGCCGCCCGCCGCTTTCGCTCTTCAAGAGGGCCACCAATGGCGCACGCGATAATTCGCACATTGCTTGAATTTCCGTTGACATCGTTGTCAATATCGCGCAACGCTTCGATAATTCGCGCACACTTTGATTTTAATTTGACTATTTTTTCTTCCAATACACCAATTTTGTTATCCTTTGTTTCACCCCGTCTGTTGTTGGTATTCTTTTCGAGATTATCGATTTGTGCCTGAAGTCTGGCGATTCTGGTCTGAAGTCTGTATATTCTATAGCGGTGTTGTTCCTTGGCAAGCAACTCTTTTGACGGTTTGCTAGCTTCTTCTGGCACTGCAAGCACTTGCAGTGCACGGTATCCATTTACTTTGACTATTTTACCATTGATCGTAACAATATTCCAGGAACCATTATGTTTTATCAATAT
>Ga0233426_10004209_pt1 | contig 10897 bp, 10 predicted proteins | sample SI_118_April2016_6_FD_179875 | JGI IMG/M metagenome (GOLD analysis project Ga0233426, IMG submission 179875) | Seawater microbial communities from Saanich Inlet, British Columbia, Canada - SI_118_April2016_10_MG | ecosystem: Environmental > Aquatic > Marine > Inlet | place: Canada: British... | reverse complement strand
TTTGCCCAACCTCACTATTAGTTAGCTTCTTATTAAGCCACTCTAGAATATTTTCAGAGCCTGTAATTGAAAACAACTCTTCAAAAAGTTTCCAGCATTCGGAATTGGGTATATTTTCTTTTAGCTCGGCAACTACATTATCAATACCAATTTTATCAATTTTGTCTATAATTACAGTGATTTTAGAAAAATAAGCTTCCGAATGACATAAATCTATAAGCGCTGATAAAATTTTTCTGTTGTTTATCATTATTGAATGATTCGTCAGCTTAAATTCATTTAAAACTTCAGAGATTAAACTAATTAATTCTATTTCACAGAGTAAAGATTTTGTTCCTACAATATCAGCATCACACTGGTAGAATTCTCTATATCTACCTTTTTGAGGTCTATCTGCTCTCCATACTGGTTGAATTTGATACCTTTTAAAAGGAAAAGAAATATCATTCTGATGTTGTACTATATATCTTGCAAATGGAACCGTTAAATCGTATCGAAGCGCCTCATCAGAAAAATCATTTGATTTAAGTGTGTTTGTATTAGAATTTGATAATACTTTTTCAAATTTTGCTCCTCTTTTAAGTACTTTAAAGAGTAACTGATCTCCTTCAGTACCGTATTTCCCATTAAGGGTAGTTAACTTCTCCATGGAAGGAGTTTCTATGGGTGAGAAACCAAATTTCTCAAACTTAGATTTTATACTATTGAAAATATAGTTCCTTCTACTTATTTGAAAAGGAGTGAAATCTCTAGTCCCCTTTGGTATGGAAGGCTTTTGCATAGGTGTAAAAGTATAAAATTATATAAATTAAGATGTCATGAATAATACAATACTAGTTATTGGTTCTTAATTATTCTTTGATCTAAGTATTGCTCAATTTCTAAAAAGGAAGTTTTAGAAAGTATAATATTTCCATTGGGACCGATTAAAAATTTTGAAGGAATCTCTAAAACTCCATATTGGTTTGCTAAAGTGGAGTTTAATATAAAGTTATGGTATTCTACAGACTGATAATCCCAATTAAATTTAAATTTTAAAGCAACTTTTTTCCAATTTTCTCCTCTTTTCTCTAAAGCAACTGTTACTATATCTAGCTGTGATCTATTTTCGAAATAAGAAGATTTATATTTTTCACTAACTTTTATAAGTGTAGGAATTTCCCTAAGACAAGGGCTACACCAAGAAGCCCAAAAGTCTAACAAGACATAATTTCCTTCTGACTGAGTTAATGAATATTTACTTTCGTTAATTAAATTGATTGTAAAATCAGGAGCTTTATTTCCTTGAACAGCACTGTTAAATACAAAATAATAGTAAAGAGAAACAAATATTACAAGAACCGCAACTCCAAGAATAGTGATTTTTTTTTGTGACATGATTTTAAGAAAAATAGTTACAAGAATTTAGAAACAAAAAACCCCGATAAATCGGGGTTTCATAAAAATAGCGGAGAGTGAGGGATTCGAACCCCCGGTACCTTACGGCACAATAGTTTTCAAGACTACCGCATTCGACCACTCTGCCAACTCTCCTTACGCTGGGCAAAAATAGAAAAAACATTATTATAGCAACTATTTTTTAATAATAAATTAAACATATAATCACTATTTTAGTGGTATGTCTTGGCAAAATTATATCAATGGATATCAAAATTATTTAAAAATTGAAAAATCTCTATCAAGAAATACCGTTGACGCCTACTGTAGAGACATTCAAAAAATGAATTTTTTTTTTAATAATGGTGATTCTTCAAAAAAAATCAAATACATTAAACACGAAGATTTTCAAGATTATTTATCTCAATTAAATAGCTTAAAAATTAGTGCACGTTCTCAATCCAGAATTATTTCCAGCATAAGATCCTTTTTTAAATATTTAATTTTAGAAAAAATTATAGAAACTAATCCAAGTAATTTATTAGAAAATCCAAAAACAGGTAAAAAACTACCTGAATTTCTCACAATCGAAGAAATAGATCTTATTGTAAATGAAGTAGATAGATCAAAAATAGATGGGGAAAGAAATTTAGCTATTTTAGAAGTACTTTATGGGTGTGGGCTCAGAGTTACAGAGTTGTTAGAATTAAAAATATCTGAAATTTATTGGAAAGAAGGCTTTATAAGAGTTATTGGTAAAGGAAATAAGGAAAGACTAGTGCCGTTGGGTAAAATAGCTTCTAAGCATCTGAAAATATATTTAGAAGAGATAAGAGTACATCAAAAAATTAACAAAGATTTTGTAGACCATGTCTTTATAAACAAAAATGGAAGCAAACTTTCAAGGGTGATGATTTTTAAAATCATTAAAAAACTTACTGAAAAAGCGAGTATAACGAAAACTGTATCTCCTCATACTCTAAGGCATTCATTTGCAACCCATTTAGTAGAAGGTGGAGCTGATTTAAGAGCGGTACAAGAGATGTTGGGACATCAATCAATAACAACTACAGAAATCTACACACATTTGGATAAAAACTATCTAAAACAAAGTATTCTTGACCATCATCCGATAGAAAAAACTAAAATGGGTTGGTAGCCCATACGTTTAACTCAGGAATAAAACCTCTATCATCCATTCTTATGGCTGAAACAATGGCATGGGCGATCTCGTCAGGGGTTAATTTTTTGGGCTCATTATCTCTTTCTAATCTTTTCTTGTTATTAAAAGCAGTAGTGACCTCACTTGGGTTAATCAACATCACTCTAATATTTTCACGTCTAAGTTCGTGACGCCAACATTCTGTTAATCCTCTGAGAGCAAATTTAGACGCACAGTAAACAGATCCTGAAGGAAAGCCAGCTGTAGCAGCAGAAGATCCAATATTTATAATAGAACCGTGTTGTTGTGTTTTAAAGAATTTTGCAACTTCTTGAGTTAACATGGTTAAACCAAAGACATTGGTTGAAAATATTTTTTCAAATTGGCTAATTTTAACATCTTCTAATTTTGCAAATTCACCAATTCCTGCATTATTAATTAAAACATCTATTCCTTTCATAGAATGAAATGCATCTAAAACCTTAACAGCAATTGAATTGTATTTACTAACGTCTAAATGGATAGGAATAGCGTTTATTTCACTAGCAACATTTTCTAGTTTTTCTTTATCTCTCCCTGTAATTGAAACAATAGCTCCATGTTGAATTAACATTTTAGCGGTTGCCTTACCAATACCCGAACTTCCTCCAGTGATTAGCACTTTTTTGCCTGATACATTTTCCATATAGAATATTTACATAAATATAGGAAATATGGATATTTAAATATGTTAAGAAATCTTAATGTTTACAATAAGCTGGTGATTGCAGAAGAGTTTGGTTTAGTAGTACTTCTAAATCTTTTAATTAATTGCCCATTTTCATCCACTAAATATTTTTCAAAATTCCACATGATGTCTCCCTTGTAAGAACTGTTTTCTTGCTGATTCAACCAACCAAACATAGGGTCTATATCTGCACCTTTCACACTGACTTTATTAGACATTAAAAAAGAAACACCATAATTCTTTTTGCAAAACGATTTTATATCCGAATTTGAACCCGGTTCTTGACCACCAAAATTATTAGCTGGAAATCCTATAATGACTAGCTGATCACTATATTGTTCGTGAACCTTTTGAAGTGCTTCGTATTGTGATGTAAACCCACATTCAGAAGCTGTGTTTACTAGTAATAGTTTTTTCCCTTTGAAATTTGATAATGATTTTTGTTCTCCGTCAATGGTAGTGATGTTAAAATCGTGTATAGAATTTTGAGCATTCATGAATGTTATGTTTAGAATTAATAATAGAGATAAAATATGTTTCATTTTTGTTTAATTAAATTGATTAAAAGTTAAACAAATATATTAATTTTGATGTTATATACAAATTGCGATATACATAAATCAAATAAAAAAGTATTAATTTCGCCAAATTATGAATACCAAGACAGCTTCATTTTATACTCTAGGTTGTAAACTTAACTTCTCCGAGACCAGCACTATAGCTAGGGATTTAGAAAACGAAGGATTTGCGAAAGTAGATTTTGAAACTGGTGCTGATATTTATGTGATTAATACGTGTTCAGTTACTGATCAAGCGGATAAAAAATGTAGAAATATTGTCAGAAAAGCTCTTAAATATAATCCTAAAGCATTTGTAATCGTTATTGGATGCTATGCTCAATTAAAACCCAATGAAATCACCAAAATTAAGGGTGTTAGTTTAGTACTCGGGGCTCAAGAAAAATTCAATATTAAAAATTATTTAAAAAATGGTTTTGAAAATCAAGAAACTATTTTAAAAAATGAACCTATAAAAAATGTAAAAACTTTTTACCCAGGATTTAGTTTGGGTGACCGAACGAGGTCTTTTTTTAAGGTTCAAGATGGGTGCAATTATTTCTGTTCCTTCTGTACAATTCCACTAGCAAGAGGTAAAAGTAGAAGCGGTAGCGTTAGTGAAACTGTTGCTAAAGCTAAAGAAATTGGAAGATCTGAAATAAAAGAAGTCGTACTCACAGGGGTCAATATTGGAGATTTTGGAAATGGAACCAATGAAAACTTTCATCAACTTATTCAAAAATTAGACTCTGTAAATGGGATTTCGAGGTTTAGGATTTCATCTATAGAACCCGATCTTTTAAATAATGATATTATTAATTTTGTAAGTCATTCCAATAAATTCACTCCACATTTTCACATCCCTTTACAAAGTGGATCCGATAATCTTCTCAAAAAGATGAGAAGGAGATATGATACAAAACTGTATGAAAAAAGAATAAAACTTATTAAGGATCTTATGCCTAATGCATGTATTGGCGTAGATGTTATTGTAGGTTTTCCTGGAGAGACTGAAGATGAATTTAATAAAACGATTGATTTCTTAAAATCTCTCCCTATATCATACCTTCATGTTTTTACTTATTCTGAACGAGCCAATACAACCGCCCCAAGAATGGATAATTTAATTCCCATGGAGGAAAGAAGAAAAAGAAGCAAACAACTAAGAATTTTAAGTTTAAAACTAAAATTGAAATTTTACAATTCCAATGTAGGAAATATTAATAATGTACTTTTGGAAACTCAAGAAGACGATTTTTTAATAGGATTTACTGAAAATTATGTGAAAGTTAAAATCCCATTTAAAGAAGGAATATTGAATACCATTCAAAAAGTAAGGATCGATAGTGTAAATTCAAGTATTGAAGCATTTGGAACTTTATCAACTTAAAAAGTTAAATTAAATATTTATATGAAAACTATTAAAACACTGAATTACAATATAATAATTATTTTATTTATAAGCTTTTTTAATTTAAATACACAAGCACAGAACATGTCTATTTTTGGAAACATTATAGACACTTTAAACGATACACCTAAAAAAAATGCTGTTGTAATGTTGGTTCGGTTATCAGATTCTGTAATGATAGATTTTAAGAGAACTGATGACAATGGTGGTTTTTATTTTAATGTTCCGATTGATACTGTAGAAATCATTATTTCTCACCATAAAAACGATGATAAATTTATTTTCTTTTTCCCTTCTAATGACCGATTGTCTTTAAATCTTAACAACACTATTTTGCCTGAACAAAGTGAAATGATGAATGAAGTTACGATTTACGCCTACAAAGATCCCGTTTTCTTTAGAGGCGACACCTTAGTTTTTTTAGCCGACTCTTTTAAAACAAAAGAAAATGCAGTAGTAGAAGACTTATTAAAAAAACTTCCTGGAATTGAAGTTGATAAAAATGGAAGTATTACATCTCAAGGTAGAGAGGTAAATAAAGTCTTAGTTGATGGTGACGAGTTCTTTGGAACAGATCCAACAATAGCAACTAAAAATTTAGGTGCAAAAAGTATTGAAAGTGTAGAAATTTACGAGGAAGAAAACACCGACTCCGATGAAACAGCTGATGAAACTATTCAAGTAATGGATTTAAGACTAAAAGAAGACGCTAAAAAAGGATATTTTGGTAGGATTTCTGGTGGAAGTGATTTCAATGATTTTTACGAAGGAGAATTACTTTTTAACAGATTCAATAAAGACTTTAAATTATCTGTTTTTTCGTTAGCATCTAATACTCCTAGAGCAAATTTCGGATATGGAGATATTAAAAAGTATGGTTTAAGCACAGATAATGGAAATTTTTTTAGTGATGATAATAGAAATTGGTGGGGAGGATCTGGCGGATATAACAATAACGGAATCCCTAAGACACTCAAGTCTGGTATTTTTTATTCTGATAAAATTGGTGAAAAAGTAAAGATTGGATTTAACTACACTAACAATCAATCCTCACTTACTGCAAAATCCGATAGAAATTTACAATACCTACTTAGAGACACTTCCTTTACTGTTGAAGAAAGAAATACTTCTGTTCAAGAAAGTCAAGATCATCTTTTAAATGCCAGAATTGAAATACAATTAGATACTGCAACTACGTTGGAAATTTTGCCTAGTTACAGTATATCAAACTCTTCTAATAATGACACTTTAAAAAATTCATTCTTTGCTGATAACGACACGAATGCAAACTCAAAATCAATAGTAAATCAAGACCATGATTCTAAAAGTTATAATTTTAAGACAGAAATCAGACTGAAAAGAGAATTCCAGAAAAAAGATAGGCTGTTAAAATATGCCTTGGTCTACAGCGAATTTGAAAATGATGAAACCCAGCGCAACTACACTGAAAACGAATATTATTTCAACACTGCTATAAATGATACGATTGATCAAAAGCAAAAATTTGTATCAGCTTCCACCAACTATAAATCTCAACTGCTTTTTAGAGAGCCTCTTAGCAAAAAGTGGAGCATTGATTTAGAACACCTATATAAAATCAACATGGGGAATCAAGAAAGAAATACTTTCAATAAAAATTTATTTTCTGAAGATTACAATATTCAAGATGAGCAGTATTCAAATAGTTTTAACAATATAAAATCAACTAACAGAGCTGGTTTTTTTAGTGTATACCGATACAAAAGAGACCGTTTGAAAATTGGTGGATATGTTAGAAATGTTCAGTTAAGAAGTTTTGATGAATTTAATAACCCCTTGACCGATTCTTTGAATTTTTGGGATCTTTTACCTCAAATAAATTACAGACATAAATTTAGCAACTCCCAAAGAATAAGATTTAATTATAAGACTAACTCTAGACAACCTTCATTAAATCAACTTCAACCGGTTCAAAACAATTCTAATCCTAATAAAATAGTAGAAGGCAATCCTGACTTAAGACCTGATTATTCTCACCAATTGAATGTCTCTTACAATCACTGGAAGGGCTTAACAGGCAGTTATATTTGGTCTAATTTGACCTACAGAAGAGTAATGAATCCTTTTTCTAATGAAATATCGTATGATAATTTTGGCAGAACTATTTCCAAAACAATTAATATGGACTCTACTGCAAATGAATTTACCTCTTTTTATATTGGTGGTAAAATTCCATTAGGAAACTCTCCTCTTGGAATACGAATAAGTAATTCGTCCAATTACAATATTACCAACAGTGTAATCGGTAGTTTAAAAAATGTCACCACTACCCTTTCTCAAGCGAACGAAATTTCTTTTGAATGGGATACAGATTCTACTTATATCGAAATTGGTGGTGAATTAAGCTATTCCAAGCCTACTAACAGCTTAAACATTAATAGTCAACCGTTTGTTACACAAAACTTTTTTTTAGATCTAGAAATTGAACTTCCTTGGAAAATGACCTTATTTACCGAATCAGAGTATACCATTAACACTCAAAGGTCAGAAGATTACAATATAAATTTCTTTATTATCAATTTCTCAATTGAAAAAAGATTTAATAAAAATGAAAATTTAATACTGTCTTTAGAAGGAAACGATATTTTAAATCAAAATATTATTGCTCAAAGGTTGATTCAAAATAACGTAATTATTGACAACAAAACTACCATCATATCAAGATATTTTTTAGCCAGATTGACCTACCGATTTAATAACAACAAAACTAAAATCCAAGATGAATCATTTCATTAAAAACTTTTCTATATTATTTCTTGTCCTAAATTTTAGCTTCGCAAATGGACAGATTACCCATGGAGTAATTCTTTTTGAAAGAAAAACCAATCTTCTTAAGAAGTATAAAACTCCGGAATCTCAAAGGTGGCTAAGAGGAGAAAAAATGAAAGTTGATAGATTCAACCTCCACTTTAGCCCAGAAAAATCTGTATTCCTACCCGTTGAATCAGCTGTACCTTCAAAAGCAGACTGGGCTACTTCAAAAAATACAGTAATACAAGATTTTGAAAATGACCAAAGAGTCTCCATTTATAATCTATTCGGTGACCGAAAAACAGTAAAAGACGAATTGATTAAAAGGACTTGGAAAATAACCGAGAGAAAAAGAAATATTGCTGGATACAGTTGTAGAAGAGCGATTTGGCCTAAAAATGATAGTACCAGAATTTACGCATGGTATACAGACCAAATTATTGCATCTACCGGTCCAGAAACATTTAATGGACTCCCAGGAACTATTTTAGGACTAGCAACTGAAGATGGTGGTGTTGTATATTTTGCAAAAATAGTTAACGAAAAGTACCAAAACATAGATGAAATCACTTCAGATATAAAAATTAAGAAAACATATACTGAATTAGAGTTAAAAACAGAACTAAAACTAAAAGCAAAATCCAACCCTTGGATGGGAAGAATTATTGGATATTTATTTGAGTGGTAATTTACAGTAAATTATCTATAATTCCGTCGATACTCATTCCATCTGCTTCAGCAATATAGTTTTTTACAATCCTGTGCCTTAGTATAGGTTTAGCCACCGCTTTAACATCTTCTATGTCAGGAGAATACTTTCCATTTACTAACGCGTGACACTTTGCTCCAATTACTAAAAATTGAGAAGCTCTTGGACCAGCACCCCAGGAAATGTATTTTTTGACATCCTCAGTAGCTAAAGGTTCTTTAGGCCTAGTCTTAGAAGACAAGTTAACTGCATATTCTACCACATTTGAAGCTATAGGTGCTTTTCTAACTAAATTTTGAAAAAAAACAATTTCATCTGCTGAAATAACATTTTCGATGGTTTTAGAAATAGAACCCGTTGTTTCGTTTACAATAGATAATTCTTCTTCAAAAGTTGGATATTTCACCAATATATTAAACATAAACCTGTCTAACTGAGCCTCTGGTAATGGATAAGTACCTTCTTGCTCAATTGGGTTTTGAGTAGCAAGAACAAAGAAAGGACTATCCAATAAATAGTTTTTACCGGAAACAGTCACACTTCTCTCTTGCATAGCCTCCAATAATGCTGCCTGAGTTTTAGGAGGGGTTCTATTAATTTCATCAGCTAATACAATGTTAGAAAAAATTGGACCTTTTAAAAATTTAAAATTTCTTGACTCATCTAAAATTTCTGCACCAATGATATCTGAAGGCATTAAATCTGGAGTAAATTGAATTCGGTTAAAGGAAAGCCCCATAGATTCAGATATGGTATTAATCATCAATGTTTTAGCTAATCCTGGAACACCAACTAATAGCGCATGGCCTTTAGCAAAAATACTAATAAGAACCTGGTCAATAACCTCTTCTTGACCAATAATTTTTTTTGAAATTTCTTGTTTTAGTACTTTAAACTTTTCTAAAAAAGCATCGGCTGCTTCGACATCAGATTGGTACATAAATATATTTTTGTTAAATATATATTAAATTAAGTTTTTGAAATGTGAATTTTGTAGTATATATTTCAATGTTTATCAAAATTGTGCAAACAAACTATGGATGTTTTTAAAATAACTTCACCAACTGGTAAAAAAATACCTTTTATACTTAGCATTCCTCATAGTGGCACTTTTATTCCTAATAAATTGTTAGAAAAATTCAATAATGAGCAACTCAATATTTTGGACGATACCGATTGGTTTTTAGATCAATTATATGACTTTGCTCCAAAGTTGGGGGTTACAACTATAAAGGCTAATTTATCTAGATGGGTAGTTGATTTAAATAGAAATCCAAAAAATCAACCTTTGTATAACGACGGAAGAATAATAACTGCCATTTGCCCTGAGACTAATTTTAATGGCAAACCAATTTATAAAAAAAATTACAAGCTAAATCATTCAGAAATATCAGCAAGAGTAGATAATTACTTTCTACCCTATCACCAAAAATTAAAACAATTAATAAACTATTTTAAAAACAAATATGGAAGGGTTGTAATTTGGGACGCACATTCCATTAAAAGATTTGTTTCTTCAATTCATAAAAATCCTTTTCCAGATCTAATTATAGGAAATAATGACGGCAAAAGTTGTGACAAACAAATAGCTGAACTTGTTATCAATCAATTGAATCAATCAAATTTTGATTTAAAAATAAATACACCATTTAAAGGCGGATATATTACGAGGTCTATTGGGCAACCAGAGCAAAACATAAATGCGATACAATTGGAGATGTCTAAAGATCTATACATGAAAAACAACGAAAGTGCGTACGATTTTGAAAAAGCACAAACATTAAAAAAACTATTAGAGCAGACATTTAGCAAAATTATTGAAAAATTAAAATGAAAAAATTCTTTTTTAAAAAAATATTACAAAAAAATGGATGGAATTTTAATACTCGTATTTCTATAAATAATGAGGGGATAGTAAATGAAATAGAAGAAAATTATAATGGTTCGGAATATGACGAAATAATTTCAATCGCTATACCTGGAATTCCAAATGCCCATTCTCATGCTTTTCAATACGCAATGGCAGGAGCGACAGAAAATCATTTAGTTAGTTCAAATTCTGATTTTTGGTCTTGGAGAAAAAACATGTACCACTTAGCGTTAAATATTGACCCTGACGACTTTCAAAATATTGCAATCATGTTATATAGTGAAATGTTAGCTA
>Ga0233426_10004207_pt1 | contig 10899 bp, 10 predicted proteins | sample SI_118_April2016_6_FD_179875 | JGI IMG/M metagenome (GOLD analysis project Ga0233426, IMG submission 179875) | Seawater microbial communities from Saanich Inlet, British Columbia, Canada - SI_118_April2016_10_MG | ecosystem: Environmental > Aquatic > Marine > Inlet | place: Canada: British... | reverse complement strand
GTCAGCGAAGAGGCCGAAATCATGGGTCTCGACACGACTGAGTTGGGCATGGAAGCCTATCCTGAATTCTCAAAAGGCTAACCTCCCTCGGCTAAATAGAGAGACTTTACCCCGGGCATGCGTGCCCGGGTTTTTTGTTATCTGATGCGTGGCAGAATCGCGCGCGGATATGCTAAGTGTTGTGGCATGAATAATCCTGACCCCAACATAAGCGACACACAGCCTGTCATTCGGCAATTGGATGATGCCGCGATCAATCGGATTGCTGCGGGTGAAGTCGTAGAACGCCCCGCATCCGCCGTTAAAGAGCTGGTTGAGAACGCAATTGACGCTGGTGCGCTTCGGATCGAAATTGCCTATGCCGATGGTGGCAAAACAATGATCCGTGTTGTAGATGATGGCTGCGGAATTGTGCCCGATGCGTTGCCTTTGGCGCTGTCGCGACACGCAACATCCAAGATTGATGGCACCGATTTACTAGACATTCATACATTCGGATTTCGCGGTGAGGCCTTGCCGTCCCTTGGCGCAGTTGGCCGTCTGACGATCACGTCCCGCGCGGCTGGCTATGACGCCCATCAGATTGCAGTCGCAGGTGGCGCGGTGGGTGCTGTGAAACCTGCGGCCTTGTCCAAAGGTTCGGTCGTTGAATTGCGCGATTTGTTTTATGCAACGCCTGCGCGTTTGAAGTTTATGCGCACGGATCGCGCGGAATCCCAAGCGATCACAGATGTGATCAAGCGTTTGGCGATGGCGGAACCTTTTGTTGGTTTCACTTTGCGGGACGTCACAGGTGGTGGCGAGGGTCGTGTTACATTTCGTGCGGATGCGGAAAGTGGAGATTTGTTTGACGCGCTGCATGGTCGTTTGCGCAGTATTTTGGGCGCTGAATTTGCCGACAACTCTTTGCGCATCGAAGCTGAACGCGAAGGTCTGCATCTGACAGGTTTTGCCGCGTTACCAACATATTCGCGTGGCTCTGCAGTGACGCAGTATCTGTTCGTGAATGGCCGTCCTGTGCGTGACAAACTGCTCTATGGCGCGTTACGCGCGGCCTATTTCGATTTCCTGTCGCGGGATCGCCATCCTGCTGCGGCGTTGTTTCTGGATTGCGAACCGCATTTGGTGGACGTGAACGTGCATCCTGCAAAATCAGAGGTGCGGTTTCGTGATCCCGGTTTGGCGCGTGGTTTGATCGTCTCTGCGTTGCGCCACGCATTGGCAGAAGCGGGGCATCGTGCGTCGTCTACGGTTGCGGATGCAACGCTGGGTGCGATGCGGCCCGAACCAACTGGCCCTGCGCGCGTTTATCAAATGGATCGCCCGTCGCAGGGCGCTTTGCGCACTAGTTATCAGGCCCAAGCACCGGGGTTTGAAGAAACGGCTGGTGTGTTTTCGCGGGTTGAGCCTGTTCAAGCAGAAACCCCGCCGGAACAGTTTCCGTTGGGGGCTGCACGTGGGCAGGTTCACGAGAATTACATCATTGCGCAGACCGCTGATGGTATGGTGATTGTTGATCAACACGCGGCGCACGAGCGTTTGGTGTATGAAAAGCTGAAGGAGCAAATGGCTGTTAATGGCGTCGCGGCACAGGCTTTGCTGATCCCAGAGATTGTAGAAATGTCTGATGGCGATTGCGCGCGATTGATGGAGATCGCGGAAGATCTGTCGCGGCTTGGACTTGGCATCGAACCCTTTGGTGGTGGCGCAATCGCAGTGCGCGAAACGCCAGCGATATTGGGTGAAGTGAATGCCAAAGCGATGCTTCGCGATATTCTGGACGAACTGGCCGATCAGGGCGAAAGCATCGCGGTGCAAGCCAAGATTGAAGCGATCCTAAGTCGCGTCGCGTGTCACGGTTCCATCCGATCTGGGCGTTGGATGCGCGGTGAAGAAATGAATGCGCTTTTGCGCGAAATGGAGGCGACGCCGCATTCAGGACAGTGCAATCACGGGCGCCCGACCTATGTTGAATTGAAGCTTGCCGACATTGAACGTTTATTCGGGCGGACCTAATGACGATTGATTTAGAAGACCCGCTGGTTCTGGCCGCGATTGCAGGGGTTTTAGCGTTTTTGTTGATCGTGATTTTGCTGATCGTGACTGTGCGCTCTGTTGGGCGCAGCGCACGTCTGACGGCACCTTTGTCCCAGCAGATAGGCCTTCTTGGTCAGCGGGTTCAATCGCTATCGGATGGGCAGCAGCAACTAGCGGGTGGTTTGACCCATGTGTCTGATGCGGCAGCTGCATCGCAAGCAAACATGCTGCACTTGATGGAGCAACGTCTTACGCAAGTGAGTGGGTCGATGAATGAAAACTTGCAAGGGTCCGCGCGCCGCACAGCGCAAAGCCTTGGGGAATTGCAGCAACGCCTACAAGCCATTGATAAAGCGCAAGACAATATCACCAAACTTTCGGGCGACGTTTTGAGCCTTCAAGATATTCTGAGCAACAAACAAACGCGGGGCGCGTTTGGTGAAATCCAGCTGAAGGATATTGTGTCCAAAGCTCTGCCGTCCGATAGCTATACGTGGCAAGCGACGCTTTCCAATGGCAAGCGTGCGGATTGTTTGATCCACTTGCCCAACCCACCCGGACCGATTGTGGTTGATAGCAAATTTCCGTTGGAAGCCTACGAGGCGCTGCGAAACGCAAAGACGCAGCAGCACTTGAACGAAGCAGCACGGATGATGCGGACGGCTGTCAGGGCGCATATTAGGGCGATATCAGAGAAGTATATTCTGGACGGTGAAACGGCCGATGGCGCGTTGATGTTTCTACCCTCGGAAGCGGTGTACGCAGAGTTGCATTCCAACTTTCCCGAGCTTGTGCGCGAAGGGTTTGTGGCGCGGGTTTGGATCGTTTCCCCGACGACGTGCATGGCAACGTTGAATACAATGCGGGCTATTTTAAAGGATGCGCGAATGCAGGAACAAGCGGGTGCGATCCGTCGTGAATTGGGGCTTTTGTTTGGGGACATAGAGCGTCTTGGCACACGTGTCGAAAACCTCGATCGCCACTTTGGTCAAGCGGCGAAAGATATTGCTGAAATAAAAATCAGCTCAGACAAGGCCGGACGACGCGCGCGCCGTCTGGACAACTTTGATTTTGAGGAATTGGCACCCGATCCCGACAGCACTGTGGTGCCGATTACAGGGCCAAACATTTAGATCCGCAAGAAGCGTTGTGCGAGACGCGGTAGGAACGCGTTGAATTTCAGCGGTGCGTCTGTGACTGCAAGGCAAATGCAATCTTCGCCGATGTCCGCGACTGGCGTGTGATCCAAGTCTTCATTCGCTACTTCGATATCACCGCGCGCGAAGCGATCGACGTCATCACTAAAAGCGCCTTGCAACACAAGCGTCAGTTCCATGCCATTGTGACCGTGGTCAGGCACAGCGCAGCCCGCAGGGATATAAAGGAGGCGTGCAGATGCCCCTTTGGATGTTGGCAAGATCGCCTGCTTTGCACCCATACCCAAGCCACGCCACTTGATCGCCGCAAGATCGCCGCCAACATAGTCCTGCAACGGGGATGGTAGGGTTCCTGCGGAATGTGTTCGTGTTTTGGGGGTTACGCTATTGTCCGCTGCGATCAGACGCATCGTCGCCATCAAGCTGTCGCCAGACAGCGCGGCGGTGTCTGCATCCTCAACCAAGCATCCTCCCACAGCGTCATAGCTGTCAAGTTCTGCACGGCAGGTATCACACATAGAAATATGCGTCGCTACAGCGAGGTTGAAGGCTTCTGGCAAAGTGCCGGCGGAATAGCCCATCAATAATTCGGGCGTCAGGTGATGTTTTATCATATCTGTCATCTCGTTCACTTCATTGCATGGCGCAAGCGTTCTAACGCCGACCTAATGCGGGATTTAATTGTGCCCAGTGGTAGACCTGAAATTTCTGCAATTTCACTGTGCGACAGGTCTCCGAAGTAGGCTTGTTCAATCAAATTCCTTTGTTTTTCTGGCAGCGCTTTGATTGCTTGTGCCAATTGATCTGTCTCTTGCTTTAGACCGATAACGTCGGTCTGGTCGGGCTCTGGTTCTGGCCCCCATGGTAGTTCTTCCGGCTCTGGCCTGCGCTGCTTGCGCAGCGCATCAATTTTGCGGTTCCGCGCAATCGTAAAAATCCAAGTCGCGGCACTTGCCCGCGTTGGATCAAACATGTGCGCTTTGCGCCAAACGGCTGCCATCGCCTCTTGGGTGCACTCTTCTGCAAGCGAAGCGTCGGCCCCGCCCTTTATCAAGAACCCTTTCACACGTGGCGCGAAGTGGGCGAACAGTTCGGCAAAAGCAGCCTGATCCTGATCGTCCCTGATCGCAAACATGTGCGCGGTCCAGTCTTTCTGTTTACTGATCACGTTTCGTGTCCTGGCCTGTCTTTTTATCCCGATGCCCGCACCGCCGAAGGCGAAGGGGGGAACGGTTGTCGTGTGGTGATCCGAGGGGTCAACAAATGTCAGCATATTAAAGTTACGCAGGTGTTGACCATCTGGATCACATCATTTGCTAATTTTTCTTCATTTTCATCCAGCAACGCCCTAGGTGCGTATCCTTAGTACTTCAACACAAATTCGGAGCCGAATGAATGACAATTATGCCCAGACCACACGCCCCCAAGAAGATCGCCGTGATTGGGGCTGGAATTTCTGGGTTGGGCGCTGCGCACATGCTGGGCGAGGACAATCACATTACTTTGTTTGAAGCAGAACCGCGTCTAGGGGGTCATGCGCGCACGATCATGGCGGGGGCCAGCGGAAATCAGCCTGTCGATACGGGTTTCATCGTTTTCAACTATGCGAATTACCCGCATCTGGCGGCGCTGTTCGGCGAACTTGATGTACCGGTCGTCGAATCCAGCATGAGTTTTGGTGCCTCAATTGACGGTGGCCGCTTGGAATATGGTCTTGCCTCAGTGCGGGCTGTTTTCGCGCAGAGTAAGAACGCGCTCGATCCACGGTTCCTGCGGATGTTGCGCGACATCACGCGGTTTAATTCCAAGGGCTACGATCTTGCCGCTGCGAACCCAGACATGACAATTGGTAATTTTTTGGACGCATTGGGCGTAGGACGCTATTTTCGCGACTACTACCTTGCCCCTTTGTCAGGCGCGATCTGGTCAACACCGACCGATAAAATCATGGATTTTCCAGCCTACGCGATGATGGTGTTCTTCAAAAACCACGCCTTGCTTGGCATCACGGGTCAGCATCAATGGTACACTGTTAACGGCGGTTCGACAGAATATGTTCGCCGTGTTGAGACGTCTTTGAACGCGAAGGGCGTTGAGTTGCGCTTGGGTACGCCTATTGATGCGGTTCGACGCACCGCCGAGGGTGTTGAGATCAAGGCGCATAGCGGCGAATGGGAGCGTTTCGATGAAGGGATCTTTGCCACGCATTCCGATGATAGCTTGCGGCTATTAAGCGATCCTAGCGCTGCTGAGACGGCTGCGTTGTCGAAGATCAGTTATCAACCAAATGACATTGTTTTGCATGCGGACGCGTCGATCATGCCCCAGCGCAAAGTATGCTGGTCTTCGTGGAACTACACAGAAGACAAAGCCAAAAAGAATGAGCGCATTGATTTGACGTATTGGATGAATTCGCTGCAACCTATTCCAGCAAATGACCCGCATTTTGTGACGTTGAATACACAGCGCACGATCCGCGAGGATTTGATCTATGATCAAGTCACGCTGCGCCACCCTGTGTTTGATATGGATGCGCTAGACGGGCAGCGCGAAATCGGCGCGATGAACGGGACAAACAACACGTGGTTCTGCGGTGCTTGGATGAAAAACGGATTTCATGAGGACGGATTGTCGAGCGCTGTGAACGTTGTTCAAGCGCTGCGCGATCGCGCGGCTATCGGGATTGCTGCGCAGTGAAATCGATCGAGCATATCGCAGGCCACACCTACCATGGGCGCAAGGGCGATACGGCCAATGCGTTCAGGTACGGCGTGGATTACGTGTTGCTTGATCTCGACGCGCCTGACGCAGGGCCATCGCTGTTCTCGCGCAATGCGCGGAATTTAACGGGGCTGTACGACATCGATCATGGGGGCATCCCAAAGGAAGGACGAGGCGCATCTTGGGTTTGTGATGTGCTTCACGCTAATGGTGTAGACCTTGTGGGTAAGGTGTTGTTGCTGGCACAACCGCGGGTGCTGGGTCATGTGTTCAATCCCGTGAGTTTCTGGTTGTGCTATGACGCTGAAGATCAATTGAGTGCTGTGATTGCAGAGGTCACCAACACATTTGGAGATCGCCACAGCTATTTGTGTCACCATGGCGATATGCGTCCGATTTTGCCGACGGATCGTTTGAAATCAAAAAAACTGCTTCACGTGTCGCCGTTCCAGCCCGTTGAGGGGGGATATGAATTTCGATTTGATATCACGGCGGATCGCATTGGTATTTTTATTGACTACACGAACCAAGCAGGCGGATTGATCGCGACACTTGTTGGTCCTCGGGCTGCTCTGACCAACGCGTCGATCTTGCGGTTTTGCCTGCGACGCCCCTTCGGATCGCGCCGCGTGCTAAGCCTGATCCATTGGCAAGCGCTTAAGCTCTGGTGGAAGGGTGCTACATTCCGCTCGCAACCTGAGCCGCCGAAGGGCGAAGTGTCCTGATGGCCGGATCACAAGTTCCACGCACGACCGCGTTAGGTGGTTACGCCGTTTTCGCCGCGCTTTTGTCTGCTGCGGGTCTGCCGATTTATATCCATGCGCCAAAGTTCTACGTGGATGAATTTGGCGTTTCCCTAGGGGCGCTTGGCGCAGTGTTGTTTGTGCTGCGGTTGTTGGATGTGGTGCAGGATCCGTTGCTGGGGAAGCTGTCGTCACTAACGGCATCCAAGCGTGGGTCTGCTGTGGTGATCGGCGTGTTGGTTTTGTGTGCGGGGATGATTGGATTATTTGCAATCCCACCATTGTTCGCACCCGTCGCATGGTTCGCGCTTATGCTGACGATGGTGTTTTCGGCGTTCAGTTTTTTGACAATTTCGTTTTACGCACAGGGCGTTGGTAAGGGCGGAGGCATGCAAAACGGCGGTCATCTTCGCCTCGCGCGGTGGCGTGAAACGGGGGCACTGCTGGGGGTTTGTGTTGCGTCGATTGCGCCGTTTGTTTTGATTTCCGTAACCGATGCACCCTTCGCAGGGTTTGCGTTCGGTTTTGCCGCTCTAGGCCTGTGTGCTTTGGTTTTGATGCGCGCTGAGTGGCGCAATGATGTGCCCCTAAACGGCCCCGGATTTCGCGTTGTTCTGCAAGATACACAAGCGCGCCGGCTGCTGCTGATCGCCTTTGTCAATGCGGCACCCGTTGCGGTGAGTTCAACGCTGTTTCTGTTCTTTGTTGAAAGCCGCTTAGATGCGCCGGGGCAAGAGGGTGTTCTGCTCCTGCTCTTTTTCATCAGTGCTGCTGTTGCGGCCCCGCTTTGGGGCATGCTGGCACAGCGACATGGGATAAAACCGGTGTTATTGGCCGCGATGGTCTTAGCCGTCGTTGCGTTTGGCTTGGCCCTTAACCTTGGTGCAGGTGATACGGTATTGTTCGCGCTAATCTGCGTGGCAACAGGTGCGGCGATGGGCGCTGATCTGACGCTTCTGCCCGCGGCATTTGCGACGCGTATGGCCAAGATCGCACCGAATGCTGCTGAGGGGTTTGGACTTTGGGGGTTTGTGTCCAAGCTTTCGCTTGCCTTTGCGGCGGTCCTACTTTTGCCGATGTTGGAGCGTAACGGATTTACTTCTGGTGGGCAAAACGACGACGACGCGCTTTGGTTGTTAACGCTCCTTTATGCAGGCGTTCCTTGCGCATTAAAATTACTCGCGATTGCGCTCCTTAGCTCAACGAAATTGGAAGAAGGATAAGATGATGGACTCATTTGCTTACGCTATTCTTGGTGCGTTTTTGATGATCGGTTTGGGTTACCTTAAGAGCCGGTATTTCGATTTCGTGGCTCAAAGCCCTCTGGATTATGCCAAGAACGATCCACAATTTGATCTACGCGAACACTTGAATGGACCCATTGAATGCGAAGGCGTGATCTATGGGCCAACAGGTCGAGTAGCATCGCGGTTCGTCGGGTTTTTTGAGGCGGAATGGAACGGAAACAAAGGCTACATGCGGGAAGAATTTCGCTATGACAGCGGCACGGTACAGAATCGCGAGTGGCATCTAACCCTAGGAAATAACGGTAGAATAAAGGCAGAAGCGCCTGATCTAATCGGAACAGGCACAGGATCGCAAATTGGGTCTGCGGTGCAACTGAAATATCGCATCAAACTGCCGGACGAATCTGGTGGGTATGTTCTGGATACGATCGATTGGATGTATTTGACGCCGAACGGGTCAATTGTGAATCGCAGTCAGTTTCGGAAATTTGGGTTCAAGGTGGCCGAGTTGGTCGCAACAATGCGTAAGGTGGATTTGGCGTGAGAGAATGGCAGGGAAAGCGGTATTGGCTTGTAGGCGCAAGTGAAGGTTTAGGTGCAGCCTTGGCGCACAAGCTTAGCCGTACGGGTGTCGAGGTTATCGTTTCTGCGCGCTCACAAGATAAGCTGGATGCGTTAGTTGCAGAATTGCCGGGCAACGCCACCGCACAGGTTGTTGATGTATCAGATCGTGACAGCGTCAAGGCAGCCGCACAGGCGGTTGGCGATGTAGATGGTGTTGTCTTTTTGGCAGGAGTCTATTGGCCCACGAAGGCGAAAGAATGGGGCGCGGAGCAAGTGGAAGCGATGGCTGACATCAATTTCACGGGTGCGATCCGCGTTATGGGTGCTGTCATGCCGATGATGCAAACGCGCGGCACAGGTCATTTGGTGATCACTGGTTCGCTGTCGGGCTTTCGTGGATTGCCTGGTGCGATTGGGTATTCGGCATCTAAGGCGGGCGTTATGGCGCTGGCAGAAAGCATGTATGCGGACCTGCGTGGTAGCGGGATTGATGTGCAACTGGCAAACCCCGGCTTCATCAAGACACGACTGACCGAAAAGAACGAGTTCACGATGCCCTTCATCATGGAACCAGACGCGGCGGCGCAAGAGATGTTTGAATTGATGAATTCTGACCGTTTCAAGAAAAGTTTCCCGCGCGTGTTTTCGTGGGTCTTTCGTCTAAGTCAGTTTATGCCTGATTGGATGTATTACCGTTTGTTTGCATGATGGTTTGGTAGACAAACAGCTCGGCGCGCTAAACATTAGCGGCCGAGCAGTTTCTTTTAAGCGTGCTGAACTATCGTTAGATGCTGCGCGAGCTTGTCAATTTCAGCGATCCAAAGCGGTAGCAGTTCAGCGTCATGTGTTGCCGCGCTCACGCCGGCAGAGATCTTGCCAGCAAGAACCGCTTCGATCCCAAGAGACAATGGAATAGATACCAAGCGCGCCATTGCTGTGCCGTTCTCGTCACCCCATGCGTCCATCACATACGTCTGGCTCCACGTTGATTTACCGTCTTTTTCGGCGCTCAGTTCGACAAACATGACAACGCGATCAGGTTCGCCTTCGTCATACGCGTTTTCTGCCCAAAACTGATCGGACATTTCTTTCAAACGCGCTTCGCCGCTGGGTCCTTCAAGCGTTTCAATTTCAGAAAATACATCTGCCCACGCGTCGGTCCAGCCGTTCAAACGCAATGTGCCGCGCACGAATTCTTTGACGTTCCAAGCGGGGTCAAATTGATATTGTCCCATGAAAGGAATGGAATCACGGTTCGGATAGACCTCGAAGCTTTCGGGTGTTGGAAGCGGCGCCATATAGTGGCTGATTGCATCCCAAGGGCGCGCAACGTCGAGTTCTTTGAAATCACGGATGGATTTGGAAGGGGAACGCAGTGCTTTCAGCACCCCCAAAGGCGACCAGCTGAATTTGTAGCGGAACGGATTGGGGTGTTTCGGAATGCCACCGCAATAGGATTTGAACGTTAGGTTGGCGTCTTTGTCAAACGCGTCGCTTGCGCGGTACGTGTCGACGAGGTGATGCGCGAACAAGTGGTCGATGCCGGGGTCGAGGCCAATTTCATTCAGTAAAACAACACCTGAAGCGCGCGCCTTGGCATCGAGATCGCGCATTTCGGGTGCGATATAGGACGAGCTGACGAAATGTGCGCCCTTGCCAATGGCCAATTCAGCCAAAGGCACATGCCAATCGCCGGGTAACATGGATACGATCACGTCGCCTGCTTGAATTTCTGCGCCAAGTGTATCCATGTCGAATACGTGAATACGCTGTGTGATATCGCCGACAGCGTCTTGGGCTTTTTCCAACGTCCGGTTCCAAATGGTAACTTCGTGGCCTGCGTCGATCAAACGTCGCAAACCGGGAATGGCCGAAAGGCCGGTGCCGCACCAATGAATTGTCATGTTTGCGTTCCTTTAGATGTGTTGTTGAAAGGTTGCCTCGGCCCGCGCCCAAACGCCAGCGTCCAGATTGGCGAGGGTCAGCAAGGATGGCAAAAGCTGGGAAGCGTAGTCGTCAGAGCTTTCGATCGGTAGCATCGACGGCAGATTATCGATTGCGGTTACGTCCAAGGGCGGGGCGTCGTGCACGCGTAGGGCAGGAGTTGCCCATGTGGTGGTACGGTCATACACTTTGATCGGGGAGAAATCGCTATCAGGATCGCAGGCAATATCGCCGATAACGGTCAGCTTGCGCGTGGTGTTTTTCGCACTTGCAGGGACGAACACAGGTGTTCCGGGACGCGCGAGAATGCAGTTTAGGAACAGGGTGTGATCCAAGACTTCGGGGAAAGGACCGCCGTTTGCGGTTTCGGCCATATCCCATTTTGTGACAGGCACGTCCATGGCTGTCAGGAGGTCAGCAGCACCCGTCCCGACACGGCCAAGTGCGCCAATGATAAGGGCGGTAGGTGTGTCAGATTTGATATTG
>Ga0233426_10004205_pt1 | contig 10900 bp, 11 predicted proteins | sample SI_118_April2016_6_FD_179875 | JGI IMG/M metagenome (GOLD analysis project Ga0233426, IMG submission 179875) | Seawater microbial communities from Saanich Inlet, British Columbia, Canada - SI_118_April2016_10_MG | ecosystem: Environmental > Aquatic > Marine > Inlet | place: Canada: British... | reverse complement strand
TAAAATTATATCCGTTGGCAATAAACTTGATAGTTGGCTTCAAGAAGGAATTAAAAACTACATAAATAAATTTCCTAAATATACGAAGATTGAATGGATAGAAATAAAGCCTGAAAAAAAATTTAGCTCTATTGAGAATAAAAAAAAAGAAGAGGCACTCCGAATTAAAACTCATGTTAAAGAATCCCCATATATTTGCTTAGATGAACGTGGGGTCTCTTTAACATCGCTAAATTTTTCTACAAAGTTAAACAATTGGTTACAGAATTTTCCTACGATAATATTTGTGATTGGTGGTGCGGATGGTATTGATAAAAATTTATTAGATGGAAGCTTGGAAAATATATCGCTATCTAAAATGACACTTCCGCATCAAAGCGTTAAATTAATTTTAATTGAGCAACTATTCAGAGCTTTTGCGATCTTAAATAATCATCCTTACCACCGAGAATAAAATGAGTCAGAACGCTATCATTTGGTTTAGAAGAGATTTAAGGCTTTACGATAACACTGCCCTTTTTCATTCATTAAAGGATTCAAATCAGGTTTTTCCTGTATTTATTTTCGATATACAAATATTAAGTAAACTAAAAAATAAAAAAGATCGAAGAATTGAATTCATTTTGCGATCTCTTGCTGAGATCAAAAAAACTTTAAATGAAAATGGTTCGGACCTAATCGTTGAAATGGGTGACCCAGAGCTGCTTATTCCAAAATTGATTACAGAATATAAATGCAACTCCCTATATATAAACAGGGATTATGAAAAATATGCGCAAGATCGAGATCAAAAAATCTCTAAAGTTTTATTAAATCAAAAAGTCACAACCTTCACATTTAAAGATCAAGTTTTATTTGAAAGTGATGAAATTTTAACGCAATCAAATAACCCTTATACCGTTTTTACACCCTATAAAAATAACCATTTAAAAAGATTAAATGAGCAAGGCATTCAACTATACAACTGTGAAAATCATAAAGACAACTTTGCGAAATTTACTTCTAAGGCATTACCGACATTAAATGATCTTGGTTTTGAAAAAACTAACTTAGAAGACCTCGACTTGCCAACTGGAACTAGCGGTGGCAAGAACCTTCTTGATAAATTTAATAAAAATATAAAAAATTATTCAATAAACAGAAATTTTCCCTCTATAAGGGGAGTGTCTTACCTATCCGTGCATAATCGCTTCGGAACATTATCAATTAGGCATCTCGCAAAGTTAGCTATTGAGGTAGATAATGATGGGGCCTCAACGTGGTTAAGTGAGTTAATCTGGAGAGATTTTTATTTTCAAATAATCGCAAACTTCCCCCAGGTATCTGAAAAAAAATCATTTAAAAGTCAGTTCGAAAAATTAAAATTCGAAAATGATGAAAAAAAATTTGAAGCATGGAAGAATGGTCAAACTGGTTTTCCAATTATAGATGCAGCAATGAAGCAAATAAATCAAACAGGTTATATGCACAACCGTTTAAGGATGATTGTTTCCTCATTCTTGGTTAAGGATTTACTTATTGATTGGAGATGGGGAGAGAAATATTTCGAAGATAATCTGATTGATTTTGATTTTTCAGCAAATAATGGTGGCTGGCAATGGGCAGCTTCGACGGGGTGTGACTCGCAACCTTATTTTAGAATATTTAACCCAGTGCTTCAGTCAGAAAAATTTGATAAAGACGGTTCATTTATAAAAAAATATATTCCACAATTAGCTTCGCTATCCGCTAAAGAAATACATCAACCCTGGGTCTGTTTTGAAAAAAATAGAGATGCATTTCCTATCAAGCTTGGTATCGACTATCCATTTCCTATCGTTGACCATAAGGAACAAAGGGATATAGCATTGTCAATGTATAAAGCTTGCAAATAGTTGTTGTTTCTTAACAACACACCTACCTATAAGCCCCATTTAATATCATTTTAATGTCCCTTATTAGCAACAAACATGTCATAATGACGGAATATGTGGATTAAATTAAATACAAAATTATTAGCGTTATCCTTCATCCTTTTTTCATGCTTCATAAGCGCAGAAGAAAACCCAAAAGACCCTTATGAAGGTTTCAATCGAGGTGTTTATACATTTAACGATACGATTGACGGGGCAATCCTAAAGCCTATCGCAATGGGTTATAACTATGTGACACCAGATGTGGCTAAAAAAGGGATTAACAATTTCTATAACAACATCACCGACTTCATAACTGCCGTAAATAGTTTCTTACAATTAGATTTTGAACAAGGCATGACTGATTCCGGAAGAGTGATAGTAAACACAACCATCGGCCTGCTTGGATTCATTGATGTAGCTTCGACTAATGTGAATAACTATACAGAACGTAACAAACAAGATTTTGGTACAACACTTGCACGTTATGGTTGGCGTGACAGCGCATACCTAGTGCTACCATTTTTTGGCCCCTCTACTTTCAGAGATGGAACTGGTTTAGCAGTGGATGGTTTATTTATTGATCCAATTGGCTACGTACAAAATGTTCGATGGAGAAATCGACTATATATTGGTAAAATTATTAACACCCGAGCTCAGCTTTTAGATGCAACAAACCTGATGGACGATGCATCAATTGATCCATACGCTTTCCAAAGAGATTCATGGTTACAGATGAGAAATGCTCAGATCAATGGTAAAGAACAGATTGATTACGATCAGTATCTCGATTACTTATCCGAAGATGATACGGTTGATTATCAAACAAATAATACTGTTGATGCCCCTATAAATAAGAGTCAAGATTCGAATGGTGAATCATTATCGAGTTACGAAAATCATGAAATCACCGATGTAAATAAGAGAGGTAATCGACCGCTAGCGTCTCACCTTGTATCCTCGCTCTAGGTTTAATTAATTTCCTGAAGCAATAGTCATTTCATCAATCAACACTGACCCAATATATTGAGAGCCATTTCTATATGTATCATTTCCAATATGAGAAATATTTAATAACATATCTCTCATATTTCCAGCAATAGTGATCTCTTCAACAGGATGAACGATAGCACCCTCCTCAACCCAAAACCCAGCAACACCTCTTGAATAATCACCGGTCACTATATTCAAACCTTGCCCCATTAATTCGGTTACCACTAAACCTCTACCCATCTTTTTTATCAACTTCTTAAGGCTAAGGTTCGACGAATTCGCTATTAAGTTATGTGCTCCTCCAGCATTTCCTGTTGTTTCCATTTTTAATCTTCTCGCACTATATGAAGATAGGAAGTAGCCCTTTAAAAAACCTTTATCAACAACAACTCTTGGCATAACGTAAACGCCTTCTCCATCAAAATATGTTGTTGCATTTCCATGCTTTAAAAATGGGTCCTCATTAATCGTAAGATGTTCTGAGGCAATTTTCTTATCAAGTGAATTTAACAAAAAAGAGGTTTTACGGTATTGATTTGTCCCTGAAGATGCAGAAACAATTGATGATATGAGAGAGGTTGCAACCTGAGATTCAAAAATTACAGGATAACGGCCCGTCTTAATTGGCTTGGGCATAAGACGATTTATTGCTCTTTGGGCTGAGGATTCGCCGATCTCCTCTAAAGATTGCAAATTAACAATTTTACGGGCATTGCTGTAACTATAGTCTCTTTGCATTCCTGAACTATCTTTTGCAATAACAGAGCAGCTTATTGTGTGACGAGAGGATGGGAAGCCCCCAATAAATCCATTTGAATTTGCCTGAACAAATAAATTATTAGAGGTACTAAAACTAGCACCCTCAGAATTATTTATCCTTTTATCGAATGATAATGCCGCTGTCTCAGAGACTAAGGCCTTCTCAATCATAGCATCATGTGAATCTCCAAAAGGATGATACAGATCAAGCTCAATTTCTTCTTTTGGAAATAATTTTGAGCTTGCTAGCCCAAAGGCTTCATCTTCACCGGTGAATTTAGCAATATCACATGCTGCTGACAGGCAAGACTCAATAGCCTCTTTACTAAAATCAGAAGTTGTCGCTACACCTCTTTTTTTTCCAAAATATACTGTAATCGATAAACTTTTATCATTATTTAAAGAGATTGATTCAAGCTCCTTTAATCTTACTGAGACTGAAGTTCCAGCATCTACATCAATTTCAACGTCTGACTCAGAAGCACCTTTAGCATTAGCCTGTTTGTTTACATAACTCGCTAACTCATATAAGTCATCTTGTGAATAATTAAGTATCTTTACCATTCAATTTTTGAAAATTATTAAAGTGATATGATACATAATCAAATTCAAGAATTGGTATTAAATTTCTATGACTGATATAACAGATGACTTTAAAAGCAAAACTGCTTTAAAAAATGAGGCTAAAGATGTTCAAGCTTTTGGGAGAATTTTAGTAGGGTTAACAGAAAAACAAATAAGTCAGATTGAATTACCTGAAAGCGTTTATGAGGCGATAAAAGAGTTAAAAAAACTAAAAAAAAATTCGGCCCAAAAAAGACAAAGCCTATATTTGGCTAAATTACTCAGAGCTATAGACTTATCGGAAGCTCAACGATTCGTTGATCAGTTAAAGTTTGAATCCCAAACTGAGATTAAAAAATTTCATAAGGTAGAGAATTGGAGAGATAAACTATTGGCTGATATCTCAAATCTCACAGATTTTGTTAATTTATCCCCTGGCATTGATATACAAAAGCTAAGAAAACTAATACTAAATTCTCAGAATGAGATAAAAAAAGGAAGCTCCAAGAAATATCAGAAGGAGCTTTTTCAGTTAATTAAAGAAATCTTATAAATGATTTATATACTGGCCACAGTTTCTGAAGGCTTACCATTTCTGATGTAGCCCACATTAATATCTGAACCTTTATTTTCCCTAATTAATGAAATAAGTTGTTCAGGTGTAGTTACTTTTTGACCGTTAATGGAGGTAATACTATCATTCCTAACAATTCCAGCATTAGCTGCAGCTGAGCCTTTAATTACAGCAATAACTTGAACGCCTTCTACACCTTGACTATCCTCGCCTTTACCGAGCTCAATAAAATGCGTTCCAAAAGTTGGTTTGGGTAATTTTACCCAGTAAGAAGCGTAAAAGTCATACATTACATTTGGATCGACTAAATCTTCTTCAGTAATTTCTATTTCAGTAACCTTACCAAAATCTTTAACTCTTTTTTCTTCTATCGCCTTTCTTCTTGCCTGCTTAAATTGTGAAGCCCTATCGCCTTCATTGATTTGTCTATCATAAATCAAAATTAAATCTGCTTTTATGTTCTGTCCGTGTTCAAGTGCAATACTCGGTGGCAAGTTAGTGCTAACAAATCCTGAAAATCCCATAAAATCATAGCCATTTTCAAGCATCATCACATTATCAGTATCTTTATCCCAACCTCTCATTATTTTAGTATCTGGATTTTGTTCGAATGACTTGAAGCCTTCTGGGCTCTGTAAAACATAGTTTTTCTCGAATAAATTTTCTTCAGCAATAAGGTTGGTAGAAAAAAAGAAAACTGCTGCGATAAAAGTGTTTAGGTATGATTTGTACATGAGGCTCCCTTGAAAATGATAACATTATAATTCTTTCAATTAAACAGACACATTCATGCTACAAAAATTCATTAAAATTGGATTAATATCAATTAGTGATCGAGCGTCATCAGGTGTTTATGAAGATAAAGGCATTCCAGAGCTAGAGGCTTGGTTAAAAAAAACGATAAGCAATGATTACCAAACCGAATCAATAGTCATCCCAGATGAGTTCTCTAAAATTAAAGATACATTAATTGATTTTTGTGATCACAAAGAGTGTTCTCTAATATTAACAACAGGTGGGACGGGTCCGGCTGTAAGAGATATTACTCCAGAGGCGACTTTATCTATAGCCGACAAAGAAATGCCAGGGTTTGGTGAACAAATGCGTCAGATTAGTTTAAATTTTGTTCCTACTGCAATCTTATCAAGGCAGGTAGCTGTGATTAGAAAAAAAACACTTATTGTGAATCTTCCTGGGCAACCTAAGGCGATAGTTGAAACTCTTGAGGGAGTAAAAGATAAAGAAAATAACGTAAAAACACATGGTATCTTTGCCGCAATACCCTATTGTTTAGATTTAATTGGCGGTCCTTATATTGAAACGAATCAGGAATTTGTAAAATCTTTTAGGCCAAAAAAAAAGTAAAGATGCAAACAGAATTTGAAATTATTGAAAAATTCTTTTTTAAAAAAAGTATCAAAGCATACAAGGGTATTGGGGATGATGCAGCATTATTTAAAAAAGATGATGACAATTTATGGGCTATCTCAACGGATACGCTGAATAAAAATATTCACTTCATGGCAGCTACGGATCCATATAAAATAGGATGGAAGGCGATGGCAGTTAATGTTTCTGATATTTTAGCAATGGGTGCATCTCCGATGTTTGCATTACTTGCCATAGCGATGCCAAAAGCAAACAGTGATTGGTTAAAACAATTCTCAAAAGGCTTTTTTGAGTGTTGCAAAGAATTTAATGTAGAACTTATAGGTGGAGATACCACAAGGGGTCCGTTATCAATCAATGTAACTGTCTTGGGTGATGTAAATAAAAATAGCGTCCTATTAAGGTCGAATGCAAAAATTGAGGATGATTTATGGGTCACCGGAAATCTTGGTCTTCCTGCTTTAGGATTAAAAATCATTAATAATAAAATAGAAGCTCCCAAAAGTATTGCAAAAAATTCCATCAAGGCATTAGAAAAACCAATGCTTAACAAATTTACTATCGACAAAATTAAACCTTTTTGTAACTCGGCAATAGATATTTCAGATGGTTTTGTAGCTGATCTAAGTCATATTTTAAAGGCATCAAAGGTGGGGGCAAAGGTCAATCTAAAAGATATGCCTATTAATAATTGGATAAAAAAAACAGGGCAAGAGGATTTAGCCCTCTATGGTGGCGACGACTATCAAACAATATTAACCTCCTCAAAAAATAAGAGAGCAAAAATTGAAAAGTTGATCCAGAAAAATAATTTAAGCCTCTCAAGGGTGGGCACTATTACTAAAGATAAAAAACTATGTGTTAATGATAATGGGATAGAAATCAAACTAAAAAAAGGCTTTGCGCACTTTGAAAAAAGATAATTTACTCTTTAAAAACGAATCTACATTTATTGCATTAGGCTTTGGATCAGGCTTAGCAAAATTTGCGCCGGGTACATTTGGAACATTAATAGCAATACCATTATTTTATTTTTCCCAACTCCTTCCTCAATATTATGATTACTTTTTTGTGATCACTCTTTTTTTTATAGGTATTTACGTATCAAACAAAACCTGCCTCATCATGAACATAAAAGACCCCTCCTGTATTGTTATTGATGAAATTGTTGCCTTTCTCGCACTATTAATTTATCTGCAACCTGATGTGGTTACATTATTTTATTGTTTTTTATTATTTAGATTTTTTGATATCTTGAAACCATTTCCTATCAATATTCTTGAAAAAAAATTTGAGGGTGGTTTTGGAATAATGATTGATGATATTGCAGCTGCAATATATTCCGCTTTAATAATAATTCTATTCAACCAATATGTTTTCTAGAGAACAAACAAAACTCATCCAAAAATTAGCTCGCCAGTGTTTAGAGAAAGGCATATCTTTAGTGACCGCAGAGTCATGTACGGGTGGCCTTCTGTCTTCATTGTTAACCCAAGATGCTGGAAGCTCAAAATGGTTTGATAGGGGTTTTATCACCTATAGTAATAATTCAAAAATTGACGCTTTGGGAGTACAAGGGGAGACTTTAGAAAACTTTGGCGCGGTGAGTCAAGAAGTTGCCAATGAAATGTCAATGGGGGCTCTGAAAAATAGTGAGGCAAACCTAGGTATCAGTATCACAGGCATTGCGGGTCCTGATGGAGGGTCATTAACTAAACCTGTTGGAACTGTTTATTTTTCAATCGCAAACCAAAAAAAGGTAATTTTAGAACACAAGTCAGATTTTAAGGGTTCAAGAGAGGTAATTAGAAAAGAATCGGTTCTTTTTGTATTAAATAAACTGTTGAACCTTACGTTATAACAACAAGTATGAAATAATAAAAAGTAATTAAAAAAAACACTAACCAAAGGTAAATATTCAATGGATGACAACAAAAGAAAAGCACTAGATGCAGCCCTCGCGCAAATAGATAAACAGTACGGTAAAGGATCGGTAATGCGGATGGATGATACTTCAGTTGTTGAGGATATCCAATCTGTATCTACCGGGTCTTTGGGGCTTGATATTGCCTTGGGAATTGGTGGTTTACCTCGAGGAAGAGTCGTAGAAATATATGGGCCAGAATCATCTGGGAAGACTTCGTTAACGCTTTCAGTAATCGCTCAAATGCAAAAAGTAGGAGGAACAGCAGCATTTATTGATGCTGAGCATGCACTTGATATCCAATATGCAGCTAAACTTGGCGTTAATATTGAAGAATTATTAGTCTCACAACCAGATACCGGTGAACAAGCTCTTGAAATAGCGGATATGCTTGTCAGAAGTGGCTCAGTTGATATTGTGGTTGTCGATTCAGTTGCAGCATTAACTCCACGCGCTGAAATCGAGGGTGATATGGGTGATTCGCATATGGGATTACAAGCTAGATTAATGTCACAGGCATTAAGAAAATTAACAAGCAACATCAAGAAAACAAACACCATGGTGATTTTTATTAACCAATTACGAATGAAAATTGGTGTTATGTTTGGAAACCCAGAAACCACAACCGGTGGTAATGCACTTAAGTTTTATGCATCTGTAAGGCTTGATATCAGAAGAATTGGTGCCATAAAAAAAGATGATGAAATTATCGGTGCCGAAACTAGAGTAAAGGTAGTTAAAAATAAAGTAGCCCCACCATTTAGGAAGGCTGAATTTGATATGCTGTATGGAGAAGGAATTTCACTGGAGGGTGAGATTATTGACCAAGCTGTTAAATTAAACATTATAGAAAAATCTGGTTCATGGTATAGCTACAACGGTGAGAAAATTGGTCAAGGAAAGGATAACGTTCGAGAATTTCTCAAAGGTAACCCCGAAACATCAAAAGATATTGAAAACCAAGTAAGAGATAAATCAAGTATATCTGCTGAAATTGAGGACGTAGTGCCTGAGGATGATGCAGAATCTGAAAAATAGTACCGAAAAAAATATTATCTTACTTAAGAAAAGAGCTTTATATTATTTGGGTAAAAGAGAATACTCCCGCCTAGAGTTGCAAAAAAAAATAAATACCTTCGCCCAAGAGCTTGAGCTTGAGACACAAACCGTTAAAAATATACTTAACGAACTTGAAAGCAAAGATTGGTTGTCAGATCAAAGATTTACGGAACAATTTATTTTTTCAAAAAAGAACAAGTATGGAGTAGAAAAAATTAGGTATGAACTAAAAATGCGAGGTGTGAACGAGACTATTATTAATGGTGAACTTGTCAAAATTAAATCAGAGAATTATTCGCTTGCAAAAAAAATCTGGGCAAAAAAATTTGATGCTACTCCCCATTCACAAGAGGAAAGAAATAAACAAATAAGATTTCTCCAAGGAAGAGGCATTAACATAGAAATAATACATAAGATTCTATCTGGGAAGAATTTTGAATAACAAAAATATTTTATCTGAAAAAGAAATCAGGAAACAATTTTTAGATTTCTTTGCTACTAAGGGCCATGAAATTGTCTCTTCATCAAGCTTGGTTCCTCAAGATGACCCTACCCTACTTTTTACCAATGCAGGCATGAATCAATTCAAAGAGGTTTTTTTAGGAATTGAGAAAAAAAGTTATAAAAGAGCAACCTCAAGTCAACGCTGTGTTCGGGCCGGCGGAAAGCATAATGATTTAGAAAATGTTGGTTATACAGCAAGACATCTAACTTTTTTTGAGATGCTTGGTAATTTCAGCTTTGGAGATTACTTTAAAAAAGAGGCTATCACATACGCCTGGGAGCTTTTGACAGAGGTTTATAAAATTCCAAAAGAAAAATTATTGGTCACCGTTTATGAGGAAGATAAGGAGGCCCTAGAAATCTGGTCACATGAAATAGGCTTACCTAAAGATAAAATCATTCTAATTGGAGATAACAAGGGAGGTAAGTACGCCTCAGATAATTTTTGGATGATGGGCGACACCGGTCCTTGTGGTCCGTGTAGTGAAATTTTTTATGATCATGGAAAAGATTATTTTGGAGGTCCTCCAGGCTCAAAAGATGAAGATGGAGATCGCTTCATTGAGATTTGGAATTTAGTGTTCATGCAGTACAACCGAGATGAGCAAGGTAAAATGCATCTTCTACCAGAGCCATCCGTTGATACTGGAATGGGATTAGAGAGAATCTCTGCCATACTCCAAAATGTCCACTCAAACTATGAAATTGACTTATTTAAAACTCTTATTGCTGAAATCGCCAAGATTACGGATACAAATGATCTCGGGAATAACTCACTTAAAGTCATTGCTGATCATATAAGAACAGCCACCTATCTTATTAAAGACGGGGTGTTGCCCACAAATGAGGGAAGAGGTTACGTTCTAAGAAGAATTATCCGAAGAGCCATTAGGCATGGTTATAAGCTTGGCTGTACTAAGCCATTCTTTAACAAACTCGTAATACTTGTCTTAAAGCTAATGGATGATGATAAGGATATATCTCTCGATAAAAGAAAATTAATTTCAAATGAAATCTTATTAGAGGAAGAGCGCTTCTTCATCACAATCGAAAATGGAATGTCTATTCTTGATCAGGCAATAAATGATATTAAGAATAATGATGTATCAATGCTCGATGGTGAGATTGCTTTTAAGTTACATGATACCTATGGATTTCCACTTGATCTTACTGCCGATATTTGTAGAGAAAATAAAATTGAAATTGATACTGAGGCTTTTGAATTATCTATGAAATCTCAAA
>Ga0233426_10004199_pt1 | contig 10905 bp, 9 predicted proteins | sample SI_118_April2016_6_FD_179875 | JGI IMG/M metagenome (GOLD analysis project Ga0233426, IMG submission 179875) | Seawater microbial communities from Saanich Inlet, British Columbia, Canada - SI_118_April2016_10_MG | ecosystem: Environmental > Aquatic > Marine > Inlet | place: Canada: British... | reverse complement strand
TCATTTATGGGGTCCACTATACAGCTAAAAGCTGTTGATATTGCAAAAGATATACTTGATGGTAACTTCCCACTAGTAGGCTATTTACATAGTAATGGGATGCACTCATTCCCCGCTTTTTACTATTTTATTACGCCTCTGGTATACATTTCAGAAAACCCTTTATTTTTATATTGGTCAGTTGCCTTTTGAAGTACACCCTAACTCATAAGAAAAACTGTCCTTGACTTGGGGTCCACTTCAGATCATCAAAAAATTTCCAAGCAGAATATGAAAGTAGATCTTCTTGATTTGTCTGTGAAATGGGATATATTAAACATAGTATTTGCAAATTCTCATAGTTCGCTCATTCTCAATTCGATAACAAAGATACAAACCAATAAGTGTACAGCTCATATTTCTTTGCTATTAAATATAAAAATTAGAATGAAGTGTGATGAAATCAAGATAGCCTATGAAGGCAATAACTGGGTAAAACATAATGAGATGAATATCTCCAACAATTATTTCTTTGAGCATCGAGTATTTGATGACATTTATGACAAACAGGGAAGTTATGAGGTGAAAATAAACACTCAAAAATTGTACATGAACGAAACAAACCATGGACAGTATTTAGTCAAATATTATTTTGAAAACAATAAAAAAGTTTTGACTAATATTAATGGAATAGATGTCAGCTTAATTAAGCAGAATGAAGGGCTAAGAATTCATACACCTGAAACGGATTTCTTTATCCTGAACCAAAATTATTTTAATAACACCATAAAAATGGATAAAACTGGTAGTTGAGATACTGCTATTATTGGAGTGTACATTTTCGCAAATGCATCTGTTACCGCAAGTAGTATGATCATTTCAGTTTTGATTTCCACTCAATATCAAATCAAGACACAAATCTTCTTCAATAGTCACGATGATTGCCAAAACATTTTCTGCCACTGTTTTAGGAATCGACGCCCATTTGATTGAGGTTGAGGTCGATGTTACGGTTGGGATGAGCGTTTTCAATATCGTGGGCCTGCCGGATGGTACGATCAAGGAAAGTCGCGATCGTGTTTTGTCCGCGGTCAACAACTCCGGATTCAGCTTCCCAATACGCAGAGTCGTGGTAAATCTGGCTCCTGCGCCTTTGCGTAAAATCGGCTCCGGTTTTGATTTGCCGATTGCCTTAGCCTTATTGGGAACAATGGGGCTGTTTCCTCCGGAAAATCTGAGACGTGCGATGGTGGTGGGAGAATTGTCACTCGATGGTAAAATCCGGCCTGTACGAGGCATTTTACCTGTAGCAGTGGCTACACGTGATCATCAATTAGAACAGTTGATTCTCCCCAAAGCAAACGAAGCCGAAGCCGCGGTTGTAGAAGGTATACGAAGAGTTCCTGTTTCAACTCTCTCTGAAGTGGTGCAGTATTTAAAAGGAGACTTGGAAATCACGCAAGTGGATTATGAACCACAGTCTTTATTTTTGCAGGAGCAGATTCATGAAGAGGATTTTCAGGATGTAAAAGGTCAGGAGCACGTCAAGAGGGCTCTAGAAGTTGCGGCCGCGGGTTCTCATAATTTACTAATGCTCGGTCCTCCAGGTTCCGGAAAAACGATGCTCGCCCGTCGTATGAGCACAATTCTGCCGCCTCTCAGTTTTGACGAAGCGCTGGAATGCACAAAAATTCACAGTATCGCCGGTTTAATTCCTTCCGGCACAGCTTTGATTTCTGAACGTCCCTTCCGCTTTCCACACCACACTATTTCACAAGCCGGACTGGTCGGTGGTGGTAGTATTCCTGGGCCAGGCGAGATATCATTATCACACAACGGAGTTTTATTTCTGGATGAATTTCCGGAATTTCCGCGCGCAACTCTCGAACTGCTTCGGCAACCTTTGGAAGACGGAAGCCTGACGATTTCACGGGCAGCGATGTCTTTGGAGTTCCCTTGCAAATTTATGCTTTTGGCTTCAATGAATCCCTGTCCTTGCGGTTATCATGGAGCTCCAACCGGTCAAGGTGAAAACCGCCGAGAATGTAATTGTCCGCCTCAGCAAATTCAAAAATATCGCGCCAAAATTTCAGGACCTTTGCTGGATCGAATTGATATTCACCTTACCGTGCCTGCTGTTGAATATGAAAAACTGGCAGAAGCAAGGCAAGGGGAATCTTCCAAAAATATTCGGGAACGTGTTGTTCGCTCGCGTCAAATTCAGCAGGAGCGGCTCCAAAATTCCTCGACCAGAAACAATTCCGGAATGACACGCAAGGAGTTGGAAAAGCATGCCCAGCTTGCTGATGCTTCAAGAAAAATGCTGGAACAGGCGATGACCAAAATGGGCTTGAGTGCCAGAGCTTACGACCGTATCCTCAAAGTTGCCCGTACGATTGCCGATCTGGCGGAGCAGGAAAACATCGATACTCTCCATGTTGCAGAGGCCATTCAGTATCGAAATTTGGACCGGCCAATTTAAGATTAAAATCCCAATTAATCTGCATTATTTCGATAAATCTATGTCCCTAGATCAAGAAATATATGTGATTATTAGAAGTTGGGTGAAAGGGACGTTGTTTGATTTAATCTGATTATGAATTAAATTATTATTTTTCTGTTTTCAAATATTGGAGCCATGAAGAAATAGTATGGAGTTTATATTTCCCATTTTCCAGATGAAGTACCCACCTTGCGCCGAGACGTTTGGTTTCTTTAATAAAATTAAAGTCCTCTATTTTATTTCGACCTACTACCCATCCGCGTCTACGGATAGGATGAAGGGTGTAGTTATATGATCCTACATCCTCGCTAACCACCAAATCATTCCTGTGCACATTTTGCTTGACCTCAGAAAGGACTTCCTCGAACGGTCGTAAATCTTTTATATGGGCAGGGTATATATACCAGAGCAAAGAAACGGTCAATAATGGAAGAAAAAACAAGATCCTTTTACCTGCAATTGGATAATGCCGTTCAAAAATAAACATTCCCATGCCGGCAAAAATAGTTAAAGATGGGATCAGACTGACAAAATAGTAGGTGTGAGGTTTGAAATGATCTCCTGTCAATGATAACACAATTACTATAGTGAGGAGTGGAACACCGACTAATAGTACAGTGTGGTCACGTTTCCAGTTACTGTTGGAACGTATCTTTAAAAGTCCGATGATCACGAAAGGCACAAGTAACCAGTTGCAATAGTCATAGAGGATGGTATTTGCAAGTTTAATCCAAGTTTCAATTGACAAAATATCTGTAAGAATCTCCTCAGCATTGCCGCCACTGAAAAAATGATTCTTGAGTCCATATGAATCTGAGAGATGTGGAGACCAAAAGAAATACCATAATACAAATGGTATCAAGACTGTTATACCTAAAGTAAAGAAGACAAATGCACGCTTTGGATTTGACCTCAGTGTTATTAGGAACTCCACTAATACAATTAATCCCCAGGCAGCTACGTAGGGACGCGCCAATATGCCCAGTGTTAAACCAAGCCATGCGAAAAACAAATCTTTTGGCTTACCAGAGTCTTTGTAGCGTATAAAGTGGAATGTGCCCATCATTGCCAAGAAAAGTGCGGTCATTTCAGGCATAAATCTTGTGGCCAGCAGAAAGAATTCCTGTAAGCAAATTATTGAGAAAACAACCCATTTAGTGGGTATATGTACCAACAGATTGGCCAGCAAGATGGTGTAGACGATGCATCCTAAGGCCATTAGTAGTGAAACCAGGCGTCCCTGCCAATCCTCGGTTGTTGGAGTTACTAAGTAGAGGAGACCTACCAGTGACTGATAAACAGGGAACTCCATTCCTGTTATACCTGTGTGTTGTTCGCGCAAATCAATCCTTGGGTGGAAAGGATCAAAAGATTCCACTGCCAAATTGCGGGCAACTGAAGCTGTTGCAGCTTGCCTCCAAATGTGACCTCCACCAATTGGCTGTATCAACAAGGGTAGTTGAACTAATATAAAAAATCCTATCAGTAAGGTTGTCGTGGAAGGGAGTTTAGTCATCTCTGTAAGCTTCTACTGAGGATTATCAAAAAATTTATGAGTAATGGCATATTTAAACCTTAAAACCCATAATTTGCTATTTCGAGTGAAGAGAAAAATTTTAAAAATATTTAATACAGTTAAATAAAAAATGTGTATCTACTCGCATGGAAGGACACGTTTTTGAGACAAAATCCCTAATGTTTCACAATTAATAGCGAGTGAATATCAAGGTTACATAATTTGTGTTGTCCTAGCAAACAAATACTAACGTCTTAAATTGCGGGGAATAAAACCAGAAGAGATTATTAAATACACATAGAGCATGATCATTCTAACACAAAAATAAATTTGTGAATAGAATCACAGTTTTTCTCAACGGACTTGAGTGTTTGTCTGCGACTTGAAATAATCAGTGTTTTTCAAAAATCAAAATAAATTATCATGAATTATACGTTCCCTTTTAGCGCAATTGTCGGCATGGATCTGGTTAAGCGGTCGTTGCTTTATCATGCAATCGATCCTCGACTAGGCGGTTTATTGCTGATGGGACATCGAGGTTGCGCAAAAAGTACTTTGGCGCGGGCCTTTCGGGAAATTTTACCACCTCCGGAAAATGCTGAGACTGCACCATTTGTAGAAGTTCCTCTCGGCACAACAGAGGATCGCCTACTGGGTTCAATTGACGCATCACGTTTACTTGAAAACGGAGAATGGTCGGCACAAACCGGATTGATCCAACAAGCAGACTCAGGTGTGCTTTACATCGACGAAGTCAATTTGCTACCCGATCATCTGGTGGATTCGATCCTTGATTCGGCAGCGAGCGGACAGCACCGCATTGAACGTGACGGTCTTTCCAAAACTGTCAGCGCCCGCTATATTTTGATTGGCTCAATGAATCCGGAGGAAGGCGATTTGCGTCCGCAATTAACTGATCGCTTCATGCACGGAATTTTGGTGCATGATAATTTTAGTGTTGAGCAGCGCCGCGAAATTGTTCGTATACGGATGGAATTTGACGATGATCCACAATTGTTTTTGGTTGAGCATCAAAAAAATCTCGCACAGCTGAGAGCGAAAATTACTCAAGTTCGGCAACAGTTGAAAAATGTTGAAATTACTGAAAACCTGCGTACTGAAGTCGCAGAGAAAGCCACTGCGCTTGATTTGGAAGGTGTACGTGCTGAACTCGGAGTTTTGCGAACTGTACGCTGTGCCGCAGCATGGCGTGGTGAAACTTCGGTTTCTGCGGATGATTTAGAGGAAGCTTGGATTTTGTGTCTCGGTCATCGGCAGGAAAATCCGCCTCCGAAAAATCAAAACTCAAAACCTGAAATAAAACTTCCGCAACCTCCTACAGAAACGCCGGAACCAAAGCGCCTGCAAATGCCGAAAACTTCATCAGCTCCAACTTCTGCACATACAGAAAATATTACACTTGAGAATTCGCAATTTCTGGCTCATGCGGAACTGGCTTCATGGTGGCAGAATCCAGAAAAAAAACAGTCTCCGGATGCCTTTGTTTCCGGAACTTCACGTCCAGTTCCGGCGCACGTTTCTCATGCGCGGCTTTGTTGGAATTCTTCTTTGAAGGCTTCTCTGTTGCGAGGATGGTCTCCGGGAAAAGCGTGGCATCCTCGTTTTCGCAAACCGGCAAGACGTCCTAATTTTTGGTTGTTTATTGATGCAAGCCGTTCTACCGGAAGCATCGGTAGCGGGCCGTCCGCACGTTTTTTGAATGAAGCACGTAACTCCATCTTGACGCTTGGCGCAAAAACTTTCGGCAGCCGCTTTCATGTTTTGGTTCTGCAAAAGGGTAAAGTAAGTTGGTGGATTAAACGCGGAACTGCTCAGGCGGTGCGGAAAACTTTGGAGCAAATTACGGAAGCTGCAGGAAAAAGTCATTTGACGCCGGCTTTGAATCAATTGCGTAATGCTATTCAAAAACAAGGTGTTTTAAGTGGAGATCGTGTTTTGCTTTGTTCTGATGGCATGCTCAGTCCTGAGTCTGAAAGAACGGTTCCTGAAAGTAAAAAACGGTTCCGGAAAGCACTCTTGAGTCTTGCAGAAAGAGTCCGCAATATAGCGTGGCTTCATCCTCAGTTACAGCGCGGAATGCGACATTGGCTTCCGCAATTGGTCGAGGGGACGGAAGTCCGCCTGATTGCTTTGGACTGAAATGCAAGACCCAAACAATCATAAACACAAAGGTTTAATCGTCGCTGGAATGCACAGCAGCGGCGGAAAAACCGCGGTTACGTGTCTGCTTCTTGCCGCATTACGTCAGCGAAATTTAGCGGTTCAGCCTTTCAAAGTTGGTCCAGATTATATTGATCCCGGATTCCATTTCCATTTCTCAGCCAAAGCTTCTGTAAATCTTGATCCGTGGATCATGGGACGTGAGCATGTTGTTCATGCAGCGGAGCAATTTACGGGAAATTCTTTTGGAATAGCGGAAGGCGTGATGGGGCTTTTTGATGGTTCGGATCCCACAAACGATTCCGGAAGCACAATGGAAGTCGCACGCTGGCTCGGCTGGCCGATTTTGCTTGTGGTGCCTTGCCGCAACGTGGGTCGTTCAATCACTGCGGCAATTCAGGGCTTTGTTGCTGAAGCCGGCGGTGAAGCTCATTTTTCCGGAATTATCCTCAATCAAGTCAACAGTGAAAGTCATGCGGATTATCTGCGCAAAGCTTGTTCTACTTTAGAAATTCCGATTCTGGGCGCACTACCCGAAATTCCGGATCTCGACTGGCCGGAGCGGCATCTCGGTTTGCAACCACGAGTTGAACAAAAACTTGCGGATGCAAATCAACTGGCGGAAATTGCCGAAAAACATTTTGATCTCGATCTGCTTATTAAAAAATTTACGCTACTTTCCGCATCCGCAACTGCGAAAAAAAACACCAAGGCCATTTTAGCAAAATTCAGCAAACGAATCGCTGTGGCACAGGATGAGGCGTTCCATTTTTATTACGCCGCCAATCTGGAATGGCTCCGGCAGCAAGGTGTGGAAATCGTGTCATTTTCACCGTTGCACGATAGTAAAGTTCCGGAAAATGTGGATGCCATGCTTTTAGGCGGAGGTTTCCCGGAAGTCTTTGCAGAAAAAATTTCGTCCAATAAAAGTATGCTCAGCTCGCTTAAAAAAACGGTAGAATCCGGCATGCCGACTTATGCGGAATGTGGTGGGTTGATGATTTTGGCTGAAGCAATGAAATTGCAATCCGGACAAACTCTGGCGATGGCTGGGGTTGTTCCGGGCATAGTTGAAATGACAAAACGGCTTCAACATTTTGGCTACTGTAAAATAGCTTTGCCTGAAAAAAGAGAGGTGCGCGGTCACGAATTTCATTATTCAAACTGGTCTGCAGAAACGAACAGAGCCAATCTTTGGAAAGTCACTCGTCACTCAACAGGAAATTCCCGCACAGAGGGTTTCCGCACGGCCAACCTGCACGCCTCTTACGTCCACCTTTATTTTCCGCAAGCAGCCTCGCTGATCCGTGATGTACTGAAATTATTTCCAAAAGAATTAGCAAAATGTTAATTGCAGAACTGGCTGCATTGAGTGCGGCTTTTTGTTGGGCGCTTAGTGGTTTAATCTCAATTAACGCAATTCGCAAATTAGGACCGCTGGCCTTTAACAGGGTGCGGATGTCGCTTGTCTTTATGATGCTGGCTGGAGTTTCACTGCTGACCGGAGCATGGCGTGAATTTCCTTTGGAGACAATACAAACGCTGATGATTTCCGGACTCATCGGAATTTTTCTGGGAGACACAGCGCTTTTCGGTTCTCTGCAGCGTTTGGGACCAAGCCGTACTTCTGTCGTTTTTGCACTCAATGCACCGATGACGGTGATTATGGGCTGGTTTATTTTGGAAGAACATCTGCCCTGGCTCACACTGCTCGGTTGTGGAATTGTGACAGTGGGCGTGTTGATTGCCATTTTGGGTCGGCGGAATAAAGAAGAACCGCAAAGCATGGATTCTACTCAAGGGCGGCTGCGTTATGGAATCGCACTGGGTTTGCTGGCAGCATTTGGACAAGCCGCTGGTTCAATCATCGCACGTCCTATTATGGCGGAGGGAGTAGATCCGGTTACTGCGTCCGCAATCAGAGTTGGAATCTCCGCACTTTGTCTGCTGTTTGTCGGTTTTATTCCTAATCCTCTTTTCAGACAGAAAACACCGTACACGGTGAAACTCATTGCTATAATTATGTTCAGCGGATTTTTAGCAATGGGAATCGGCATGACTCTCCTTTTGTATGGTTTGGCTCTGGGAGACGCTGGAGTTATAACCACACTTTCCGCGACAACACCAGTGATGATCCTACCTTTGCTCTGGATTAGCACTGGTGTCAGACCACCTTTAATGGCATGGGTCAGTGCGGGAGTAACTTTGATTGGAATTGCGTTGATAACTGTCAGTTGGGGGTAAATGCGTTTGCGGGAGTAGTTTTTTACTTGCCATTTAATTCTCGGGCGTTATAATCACTACTTTCAAGGTATGCTTCACGAGACTGAGTTTATTGTTTTCTTGTGAATTAAGAGCAGGGAATTCCGTGAGATTCGGGAACTATCCTCGTAACTGTAATTGGAAAAAATAAAAACATAAGCCACTGAAAATAAGCGCAATGTTTATTTTTGGGAAGGCGTTTTTGTTCACTTCCATAAGTCAGGAGACCAGCCTTGATATTTCCAAAACAGACTATTCGAGGCAAATAGAAACTGGAATCAACAGCTTGCTGTGATCCCACTATTACTGCTTTCCTCTCTGGTTTGTTACAAACTGTAATAAATTTTTCCAGGAGATTTATATGACAACTAAAACGATGGCTGCATTAGCAACAGCTTCTTTGGACACGAGTGATGCCGGAGTCTTCTCGCAAAGAATAACAACCGGGGTGTTAATGCTATTGACAGGATCGGTTCTTCTTTTCGCCGTTGGTTTTGCACAAGGTTCTGGCAACTTCATGCACAATGCAGCTCATGATTCCCGACATGCGGCCACTTTTCCTTGCCACTAAAACCCAATAGAGGATAAATCAAATGATTTCAAGAGCTTTGACGACCGTTCTTTTGACAGGCTTTGTTGCTGGAATTTTATATACAGGCGCGCAAATGCTGAGGGTCACACCGCTGATCCTTGAGGCGGAAAAATATGAAATAGCTGAAATTGCTCTTCCTCATTCTCATGTGGCTTCCGGAATTACGCATACTCATGTCTTGAATGGAGTTGCGCTTGATGTGCACCAAAGAGTGGCAACACCACACGAAAATCTGCCTGCCGCACACGACCATGCTGGAGTTGCTCATGCTACAGAAAACTGGGCACCGGGAGATGGGGCGGAGCGTACTTTTTATACTGCTGTTTCAAATATTGTTACCGGAATTGCTTTCAGTCTGATGCTCGTTGCCGTGTTTTTGCTGCGTGGAAAAACGGTTGATATGAATTCGGGTATACTTTGGGGAGCAGCGGGATTTGCTGTTTTTGCTTTAGCTCCCGCTTTAGGACTTCCTCCGGAACTTCCTGGAATGACAGCCGCGGCTCTCGAGTCACGTCAAGTCTGGTGGATCGGCACCGTGATCGCTACAGCTATCGGCATTGGTCTTTTTACGGAAAGCAAAACCATCCTAGCAAAAATTGCTGCTCTTGCTTTGCTTGCAGCACCGCACTTGATCGGTGCACCACATCCTTTCTTGTTTGAAAGCAATGTTCCAGCAGAACTTTCAGCACAATTTGCGATTGCGTCTTTGGTCACCTCTGCGTTTTTTTGGTTTGTACTAGGTGGGACTTCCGGATATTTGTATAAAAAGCTGGTTATTGAATCCTCTAGTGTTTTGTTCAAAACTTCTTCCTTAAATCCACAGTGAGCGTATCCGGGTTACGGCTTTTGCCTAACCCAGCTTACGAAAATTCCTCTACAGGATGCCGGCATAGGTGCAGAGTCTATTTAATTCCCTAGATTGTACTTGACTGACAAGTTTAAGATTAAACAAACAGTGACATTTTTTCTAGAACTGTTCACACAAATTATTTCCTGCAGACTCACCAAAACTGTTTGAACACAAGATATTAAGCAGTTTCACTGGATTCCCTCTTGAGCAGGAATGGCTGCTTTTAAGATTCCAACAATTTTTAAGAGAAAAATAATTTAATTTTATGTTGATTTAGACGTGAAATTTTTAACAAGAAGTGCTATATTTTAACGTTTGTTTAATAATTCACTTTTTGAGGAGTAATTTTCATGTATCCATTTGTTTCAGTCGCCTATGCCCAATCCGCTGGAGACGCGGCATCACAAAGTCCTTTTTTCCAATTTATCCCACTTGTATTAATCCTTGGAGTGTTCTGGTTCCTGATCATCCGTCCGCAGCAAAAAAAGCAGAAAGAACACGTGCGCATGGTGGATAGTCTGAGCAAAGGCGACAAGGTTATCACCAATGGCGGTATCTTTGGTACGATTGTAAAAGTCGGAGACGACCGCATCACCCTTGAAATTGCCAGTAAAGTGCAAATCCAAATTGAGCGCCAGCAGGTGGCCCGGATGGATAAAAAAATTGCTGAAAGCAAAGAGGATAAAGAAGATGATGATTCTGTTGAAAAAAAGGAAGAAAAAAAGAAAGTTGCGAAGAAAACAACTAAAAAAGTAAGCAAAAAAGATAAAGAAGAAGAATAAGCAGCTTGCTAAACCTGAGCTAAATTTAGCATTTCAGCAGAGTCTTTGAGCATAATATTTGAACATAAACCGAGCAGCATTTTTGTTTGTTTTGTAAAACCGAATCTCACAATCTGTAAATTTACAACCGAAATACATGGACATAAAATTCAAAGGAGGCATCATCCTGATCGTTTTGATTGCCGCACTTTATTACGCATTCCCAACTTACAGAGCATATCAACCAGGAGTTGATCCACA